>ERZ1106978.35-NODE-35-length-97000-cov-9.459797_pt1 | contig 97000 bp, 59 predicted proteins | sample MGYA00403689_ERZ1106978 | MGnify/ENA primary metagenome ERZ1106978 (study PRJEB35170, sample SAMEA104062434) | human gut metagenome | biome: human gut; feature: human-associated habitat; material: faeces | place: Denmark | collected 2012-08-02 ...
GAGAATGCCGCTTCCGGAGCTTATGCCACGACCCCAGCCCTTGTTGGAGGTGGCGTCAGTGAGAAACCTTCTCCCCACAGCTCTTTACGGCGTTCCAGCCAGATTTCTTTCAACAGTTCATCACCAGTAGCGGTAACGGCTGGCGATTCGAATCCCTCTTTCATGCGGGCATCACGAAGTTCTTTCAGAAGTGTCTGTGCTTCACCAGTTTTTCCACTGATATGTGCAGCTGCTTCTGTCTTGATCAGGTACATTTCTGCCACACGCATCATGATGACATCTCCTAACATATTATTGATATCAGCGAACAGGAATTTATAGTTAAGCATGGCACACTCGCCGTAACCTGTATTCAAGCCCCATTTAAACAGATCTCTACGGTAGTCATTTTTATCAAACAGTTCCTTGAAGTAAGGGTCTGTGTTGAAGTTTGTATAACCACCACCTGGAGTTGTTGTATCTTTATAATAGAAGTTATAAGCTGGAAGGTTATCATCCAACGTACAAGAGTATCCCCACATCCATTCTTTGTTCAGTGCGTTGTTGAAACCTGACTTGTATTCCGCTTCGCTCATCAGGTAGCTATTTTTCAGCTTCATAGCCTCATCTGCATATTTGTATGCATCTTCCCACTTACGTGCATATAAGCTTGCACGTGCTCTCAGACCGGTTACAACAGTATGGTCGATTTTGTACTGATCTGTTGCATTCGAACCGCGATTGTAATCTTCCGGAATCAGGTCGTAACCCCATTTCAAATCGTTTAATGCCTGTTCGTATACTTCCGATACACTTGCAGCCGGCTTTCCGGTTGTCGCCATATCGTAGTCGGTTGGTTCTGTATAGATAGGTACACAAACAGCATCCGGATCTTTATCGATAGCGAAAGAATAATGGCTTGCCAGTAACATGTACAAGAAACCACGAGTAGCATAAGCTTGTCCCTTGATGCGATTCTTTTCTGTCTGATCTCCTGAAATACCGTCGATATTTTTGATAACAGCATTACAGTTGTTAATCGGGTCGTAAACCATGTCCCACATTACATCGTTTATTTCTCCACGTCCGTAACCATTGGTCAGATTATAACTGGAAGAATAACCATAGCTGGTTGTTCTTACGACATCCGAACCTGCAAAATCATCATTGATCATGATAGCTCCATATCCGATAGATGCGTAAGTAGAACCGGAATTAAAGATATAGTTCCAGGATCCTCTGATTACACGGTCAGCGTTTTCCAGATTTTTGAATACAGCATTTGCTTCAAGTGAAGTTGTAGGAGCTGTATCTAGGTCACAGGCTGTTACAGAGCAAGCAGCCAGTGCGGCAAGGCATATATTTTTATAATTGAATTTCATATCTAGTCTATTTATTAAAGGGTTACATTAATACCAAATGAGAATGTTTTCATTGCCGGATAGCGGTATGATACGACACCGCTGATAGGCTGTTCAGGATCAAGACCTTGCTGGTGACTGAATGTCAACAGGTTCTCTCCCTGAACGAAGATGCTGGCATCTTTCAGTGTGGCAAAATGTATCCAGTTTTTAGGCAAAGTATAGCTTAATGTAACAGTTTTCAAACGCAGGAATGAGCGGTTTACCAACCAGCGGCTTGAACTGCTTGTGAAATAGCTTGTCTGGTTGTACGACAGACGTGGGATGTCTGTGTATCGGTTTTCCGGTGTCCAGCGGTTCAGCATATCTTCACTCATAGAGCTACCGTTTCCACCTTTTACGCTCATCATGCTAATCTTGTCGTTGTTATACAGCTTACCTCCGATTGCATAAGAGAACAGCATAGATAATGACAGGTTTTTCCAGCTAAGATCTGACTGGAAACCACCACTCAACTTAGGCAGTGAGCTGCCTACCTTCACCTTATCGTCCGGTGTCAGGCTAGAGTAGTCTTCGGTTACCTGACGGCTGCCATCTTCTGCGGTGTAATACCACTGTGGTTTACCGTTTTCCGGATTTACACCAGCCCATTCATACAACCAGAAATCATATAATGAGCCACCTTTTACCCATTTCTTTGAGCTCTGCCACATAACATCGGTTGGCAGTTCTACGATTTCATTCTTATAAGTAGTTGCATTCAAGCTCAGTTTCCAAGTCCAGTCTTTTGTCATAACTGGAGTACCACTGATTGTAAATTCCCAACCATAGTTCTTCAGTTTACCGATGTTGGCATCGATACTTGAGAATCCACTTGAAGGAACCAGGTCGCGGGCAAACAACAAATCTTTAGAAGAACGTTGGAAGAATTCGATAGTACCGTTCAAACGGTTGCTCCAAAATCCAAAATCCAAACCTACGTTTAAGTTCAAGTTTGTTTCCCAGCTCAATTCCGGAGTTTCCAAACGTGATGCGTGCAGAGTAGACTCACCCAGTGAGCTGCCGATTGAATAGAGAGCCTTATATGCATAGTAACCTACATTGTCATTACCTTGTGCACCGTAACTTGCACGAAGGGTCAGGTTGCTCAGCCAGTTATTGCTTGCTTCTTCCAGGAATTTCTCACGTGAGATTTTCCATGAACCTCCGAATGACCAGAAAGTACCCCAGCGATGATCCGGATGGAAACGTGAAGAACCGTCGGTACGAACTGAAGCCGATACAAAATATTTGCTCTTATAAGAATATTCGGCACTTCCGAAGAAACTCAGCAATTTGTACTGGTCGCTGTTTCCACCGAAGCTGCTCAATGTAGAAGCTACATCTGGTTCAAAATAACCGTCAGTAATGACACCCGTTCTTGATCCGCTGAAATTTGATGTGTTAAATTCGTAATATTCCTGACCTGCCATCAGACGAACATCATGATCTTCTTTGAAAGTATGGTTCCAGTTGATAACGTTGTTGTATGTCATACCGGTAGTACGGTCGTTTCCTTTTTCTACACTACCTGTCAACGGTTGTTTACCGTAGGTTGGGTTGTTGTAGTTGTGAGTAAACTTGCTATCATAGTCAATGTTCAAAGACATTTTGTAGCTTAAACCTTCGATCGGAGTAATTTGCAAGTAACCACGTATAGATGCAGCATCACGCTTGTACTCTTTCTTGTCGTACAGCATAGACTGTGCGAAGTTATAACCGTTGTATGAACCTTTACGGTAAGTACCATAATCGTAAACACGGTTTCCATTTTCATCCAGGATATATTCTCCTGTTGTCATATCACGTTCATAAACAGGATAGAAAGAAGGAATGTCGCGTGCCGCCAATACAATATTGCCGATAGCTGTATCATTCTGCTTCGGGTAATTTTGTATAGAATGGCTGGCTGCTACATTCAGTCCGACCTGTAACCATTTACGCAGATCGGTTGTGATGTTAGAACGCAAGTTGTAACGCTTGAATCCTGAACAGATGTAAGCACCCTGATCGTCCAGGTAGCCTAAAGAAAAATAATATTTAGTTTTTTCACTACCTCCTGAAACACTTGCATTCAAGTCTGTATAGTGAGCGTCTTGTGTCAGGGCATCTTCCCAACTGTCGTTCCACAGAGGAGTTGCGCCGGCTACAATTTTTCCGTCTGTTCCTACAGGCTGCGGATAATTTGTTCCGTAAGGATTAATACCCAGACCTCCTGTTTGTGTAGTAGCAACGATAGAAGAAGCTTTTTGTGCTGCTTCAACAGGGTCTGATCCGTTGTCAATATAGCTGTTGCGCAAAGCTTCCCATTGCAGCATAAAATAATCGTTTGTACTCAACTGGTCGTAATCGCGTACGGCACGGCTTGAGAAACCATATTTTGCTGATAACTGAATTGTCGGAGCAGAACCGTTCTGTCCTTGCTTCGTTGTAATCATGATAACACCGTTTGCTGCACGAGAACCGTAAAGAGAGGCAGCAGCGGCATCCTTCAGAACTGTAACTGAAGCGATATCCTGTGAAGAAATAGAAGACAATTTACCATCATACGGAACACCATCGACTACATATAACGGTGTCTGAGATGCATTGGCAGAACCTACACCACGAATGTAAATGTTAGCATCTTCTCCCGGCTGTCCGCTTGTAGAGAATGACTGCAAACCTGCTACTGTTCCCTGTAATGCTTTTGATACACTTGAAACCTGTGAAGCTGCTACAATTTTCTTGTCGATAACGCTGGCAGAACCTGTAAAAGTAGATTTTTTGGCAGTACCATATGGCACGGCAATAACTACTTCTTCCATGGCTATAGAAGATTCCTTCAAATCAACGTTGATGACTTTTTGTCCTTTTACCGGCATTTCTACGGTTTCATATCCGATGAATGAGAACACCAGTGTGCTTTTTGCTTCAACTTGTAGTGAATAACTACCGTCTATGGAGGTAATTGTACCATGTGTTCCTCCTTTGACTGCCACTGTTACTCCCGGCATCTCTTCGCCGTTGGCCGTAACTTTTCCGTTCACAGTAATTTCCTGTGCGTAAGTCGCTACACAGATTAGCAAGCTGCATAGCAGTGATAAGAATTTACTCATAAATCTCTCTCTTAATGATTTTGGGTTAATATAATTTTTCGGTTCTTTCTTAGCTTATGCCTTATGTTTTCTTGTTTTCATCTCAATGAAAACATTGATACTTTTTTTAAAGGTTTTTGTGTCTTTTTGCCTTATGTTTTTTGTCGAGCGACAAAGATATAAAGTAATTTATATAAGATGTAATAAAAAGTAATATTTTTTGTTCGTTTTTCTACTTTCTGCATACTGACACTATATGTATGCTTTATTTATGTACTGTTTTAGAAAGATCGTTCAGGGGTTTTTGTCCGCTTGTTCGTGTGTTTGCCGGAAATTCGTTACCTTTGCATCCGAAATCAATAAGAAAAGATGAATTACTCAATAAAGGACTTCGAAATTATGGCACCGGTCGGCTCTCGAGAGTCGCTGGCTGCGGCTATTCATGCAGGAGCAGATTCTATCTATTTCGGCATTGAAAGCCTGAATATGCGTGCCCGGTCTGCCAATACATTTACTATTAATGATTTGCGTGAGATAGCGCAGATTTGTGATGCGCATGCCATCAAGAGTTATCTGACCATCAATACTATTATTTATGACGAGGATATTGCCTTGATGCGTACAATTGTGGAGGCGGCAAAAGAAGCCGGAATCAGTGCTGTGATTGCTGCCGATGTTGCGGTGATGGCTTATTGTAATGAGATTGGACAGGAGGTACATCTCTCCACTCAGTTGAATATCAGCAATGCAGAGGCTCTGAAATTCTATGCCCGCTTTGCCGATGTGGTGGTGCTGGCACGTGAATTGAATCTGAAACAGGTGAAAGTGATTTATGATACTATCCGGAATGAACAGATAAAAGGGCCGAAAGGTGAGCTGGTCCGGATAGAAATGTTCTGTCACGGAGCGTTATGCATGGCAGTGTCGGGCAAGTGCTATCTCAGTCTGCATGAGATGAATGCGTCTGCCAATCGTGGCGCTTGCATGCAGATTTGCCGCCGTGCATACGAAGTGAAGGATAAAGAAAGTGATATAGAGCTGGAAGTAGACAATAAATATATCATGTCTCCCAAAGACTTGAAGACCATTCATTTCATGGATGAAATGATTGAGGCCGGTGTGCGTGTGTTCAAGATTGAAGGGCGCGCCCGCGGCCCTGAGTATGTACGCACGGTGGTGGAATGTTATAAAGATGCTATCCGTTCTTATCTGGAAGGTACGTTTACAGAGGAAAAGAAACAGAAGTGGGATGAGCGCCTGAAAACAGTCTTTAACCGCGGATTCTGGAATGGTTATTATCTGGGACAGCGATTGGGTGAATGGAGCAGGAATTATGGTTCCGAAGCCACCGAACGTAAAGTATATGTGGGAAAAGGCATTAAATACTTCTCCAATATCGGTGTGGCTGAGTTTCTGGTGGAGGCGGCCGAAATGAAGGTGGGTGACAAGTTGTTGATAACAGGGCCTACCACAGGTGCCGTATTCTTCACATTGGATGAGGCAAGAGTCGATTTGAAGCCGGTAGATGTGGTGCGGAAAGGTCAGCATGTTTCATTTAAAGTTCCCGAAAAGATACGTCCCAGCGACAAGCTTTATAAGTTGGTATCTCCCGAAAGCTTGAAGAAGAACTGAACGGGTTTATCAACGTTGGTATAGTAAATAGAGGATGATAGAAAAGATTTCATCTAAAATGTTTATCTTTGCAACTCAATAACAAATAAGTACTTACACGCTATGAATATAGAAGAAAAACTTACCGCGTCCATTATCAGCGCTATCAACATGCTGTACGGACAGGAAGTACCAGCAAAAATGGTACAGCTCCAGAAGACCAAGAAAGAGTTTGAAGGACACCTCACATTGGTTGTTTTCCCTTTCTTGAAAATGTCTAAGAAAGGCCCTGAACAGACTGCACAGGAAATCGGTGCATATTTGTGCCAAAATGCTCCTGAGCTGATATCTGCTTATAATGCGGTAAAAGGATTCTTGAACCTGACTATTGCCTCGGATTGCTGGATTGAGCTGTTGAATTCCATTCAGGCTCAACCGGAATATGGCATCGAGAAAGCTACTGAAAACTCTCCGCTGGTGATGATTGAGTATTCTTCTCCGAATACGAACAAGCCTTTACACTTGGGACACGTCCGCAATAATCTGTTGGGTAATGCGTTGGCAAATGTAATGGCGGCAAATGGCAATAAGGTGGTGAAAACCAATATTGTGAACGATCGTGGAATCCATATCTGCAAGTCTATGCTGGCTTGGCTGAAATATGGTAATGGCGAAACTCCCGAATCGTCAGGCAAGAAAGGCGACCACCTGATTGGCGATTATTATGTGGCTTTTGACAAGCATTACAAAGCGGAAGTAAAAGAGCTGATGGCTCAATATCAGGCAGAAGGGATGAACGAGGAAGAAGCTAAAGCAAAAGCTGAGGCTGAGTCACCTTTGATGCAGGAAGCCCGCGAAATGCTGCGTAAGTGGGAAGCTAACGACCCCGAAATCCGTGCGCTTTGGAAAAAGATGAATGATTGGGTGTATGCCGGTTTTGATGAGACCTATAAGATGATGGGGGTTGGTTTTGATAAGATTTACTACGAATCGAATACCTATCTGGAAGGAAAGGATAAAGTGATGGAAGGTCTTGAAAAGGGCTTCTTCTATCGCAAAGAAGACAATTCGGTATGGGTCGACCTTACTGCGGAAGGATTGGATCACAAGCTGCTGCTCCGTGGAGACGGAACTTCGGTGTATATGACTCAGGATATCGGTACTGCCAAACTTCGTTTTCAGGACTATCCTATCGATAAGATGATATATGTAGTGGGAAATGAGCAGAATTATCATTTTCAGGTATTGTCCATCTTGCTTGATAAGCTGGGCTTTGAATGGGGCAAAGGATTGGTTCACTTCTCATACGGTATGGTAGAATTGCCGGAAGGTAAGATGAAGAGCCGTGAAGGAACCGTGGTGGATGCCGATGATTTGATGGAAGCTATGATTGAGACTGCGAAAGAAACTTCAGCCGAGCTGGGTAAGCTGGATGGCTTGTCTAAAGAAGAAGCCGATGATATTGCCCGCATTGTAGGCTTGGGAGCTTTGAAGTATTTTATCCTGAAAGTGGATGCACGTAAGAACATGACGTTTAATCCGAAGGAATCCATTGATTTCAATGGCAATACAGGACCTTTCATCCAATATACTTATGCCCGTATCCGGTCGGTGTTGCGTAAAGCAGCCGAATCAGGTATCGCTATTCCCGAAGTGATTCCGGCAGGATTGCAACTGAGTACAAAAGAAGAAGGCTTGATTCAGATGTTGGCTGACTTTAAGACAGTTGTGAAGCAAGCAGGTACGGATTATAACCCATCTATTATTGCCAACTATACATACGATTTGGTGAAGGAGTATAATCAGTTCTATCATGATTTCAGCATTTTGCGTGAAGAAGACGAAGCACTTAAGATTTTCCGTCTGGCATTGAGCGCCAATGTGGGTAAGATTGTAAAGAGTGCGATGGGTCTGTTGGGTATTGAAGTGCCGGAGCGCATGTAAGCAGCTCATACGCAGGGTGTAATCTTAAAGCAGATGGCAAAAAAACAAAAATACTATGTAGTATGGAAAGGAGTCAGTCCGGGGGTATATCATTCCTGGACTGATTGCCAGTTACAGATTAAGGGTTATGAAGGTGCACTCTACAAATCCTTTGACACCCGGGAAGAAGCAGAACAGGCATTTGCTTCCTCTGCGTTCCATTATGTGGGAAAGAATGCGGTGAAGAAAGAAGAAACTCCCCGGCAACTTCCCGAGAACTTTGATATGAATTGTTTGGCTGTCGATGCCGCTTGCAGCGGAAATCCCGGTCCTATGGAATATCGTGGGGTTTATCTTCTTACCGGACAGGAAATTTTTCATTTCGGTCCTGTATATGGAACCAACAATATCGGTGAGTTTCTTGCCATTGTGCATGCATTGGCATTGATGAAGCAAAAAAACATCAATATGCCTGTTTACTCAGATAGCCGGAATGCCCTGAGTTGGGTGAAACAGAAAAAATGCAAGACCAAGCTCGAACGTACGCCAAAGACCGAGGAACTATTTCAGATGATAGAGCGGGCCGAGAATTGGTTGAAAAATAATGCTTATACCACTCCCTTGTTGAAATGGGAGACCGACCGGTGGGGAGAGGTTCCCGCAGACTTCGGGCGGAAATAAAGATATCTATAATAATTTAAGGATATGAAGAAACGGATTGCTTATATCAGCCTGTATTTCTTTACGGTCTTACTGATATTTATTTTGCAGAAGCCATTATTTATGCTTTATAATGGCGCTATTGAAAAAGGATTCGGCTTTACTGATTTTCTGCACGTGATGATTCACGGGGCCGGTCTTGATGCGGCCATGACCGGTTATCTGACCGCATTTCCTTTCCTTCTTATATTAATTAGTATTTGGTTTCGGCGGTTTCCGTTGAAGAAAATCCTTTGGGGATATTATGCGTTTGTTGCCACTCTTGTCTCTGTTATATTTGTGGCAGACATGGGTCTTTATCCTTTCTGGGGCTTTAAACTGGATGCCTCTGTTTTCCTTTATATTGATTCTCCCAAAGAGGCTTTGGCAAGTGTTTCGATTGGTTTCATCCTGCTGCGGGTGCTGGCGATAGTATTGCTTATTGTGCTGAATACGTGGATATTGCTGAAAATAACTCCTTCGGTATTAACTGCTGCGCGGAAGAGGGTGGCATCCACAGGAGCCATGTTGCTGATAGGCGGCGTATTGTTTATCATTATCCGTGGGGGAGTTACCGAGTCGACTTCCAACGTCGGTCAGGTGTATTTCAGCAGCGAGCAGTTTTTGAATCATTCGGCTGTCAATCCTGATTTCAGTTTGCTTTCTTCTATGGGGAAATCGCAGGACTTTGCTTCTGAATTTAATTTCTTCGAAGAAGAAAAACGCGCCGGGTTGTTTGACGGGCTTTATCCTTCGACAGATGGAGACAGTATCATTGAGGTGTTGAATACAAAGCGCCCCAATATTCTTATCATTTTGATGGAGAGTTATGGAGGTACTTTTATCGAACCTCTGGGCGGTATTCCCGATGTAGCTCCTCATTTCAACCGCTTGACAGAAGAGGGCGTTTTCTTTACCAACTGTTATGCCAACAGTTTTCGGACTGACCGCGGTACTGTCTGTACCTTCAGTGGATATCTGGGACTTCCGACGGCCTCGGTCATGAAAATCCCGGCAAAGAGCCGCACTTTGCCTTCCATTGCAGAGGAATTGGTGAAAGCGGGGTATAAGACCGATTTTCTTTATGGAGGAGATATCAACTTTACCAATATGAAGAGCTATTTGTTGAGTAAGGGCTATCAGCGTCTTACTGCCGACAAAGATTTCTCTTTAGCCGAACAGACCAGTAATGCATGGGGAGTAAATGATGATATTACATTTGAGTATCTGTACAATCAATTGAAAGATAGAAAAGAAACTCCGTGGCACACGGCTTTTCTTACTTTGAGCAGTCACGAACCGTTTGAAGTTCCTTATCATCGCTTGGACGAACAGATTCCCAATGCCTTTGCCTTTACAGATGATTGCCTGGGCAAATTTATAGAGAAATTGAAACAGACTCCGGTGTGGAAAGATTTACTGGTTATCTGTTTGCCCGATCATGGTTTTTATTATCCCCGTGAAGGGCTGAACACTTCCCCCCGGTTCTATCACATACCCATGCTGTGGCTTGGAGGAGCAGTGAAGCAACCGGTAAAAATAGACAAGATTATGAATCAGGCCGATTTAGCCGCTACTTTATTGGGGCAACTGGGTTTGGATCATTCTTCTTTCAACTTCAGCCGTAATGTGTTGGGCAGTGATTACACCTACCCGTTTGCTTTTTATAGTTTCAATAATGGCTTTGCTTTCCGTGACAGTACGGGAGTGACAGTGGTTGATAATAATTCGGGAAATATATTGCTGGAGGAACCTGCCGGAACCAATACCCGTATAGACAAAGGCAAAGCAATTCTTCAAAGTGTATACGACGATTTGGGAAGACGATAAACGGTTTGTTATCCTTTCTCCTCCTTCTCCGGAGTGCCGGTACCCATGTGTAGGACATGAGGGCCCGGCAGCTTTTTTAATGTAATTGTTTGATTCCGAACGGTGTCTCCGTGATACCTGTTTTACGTGTATTACGACGGATATTGATATTCTTTTCTATCGATTCCTTTGTCTTGTAAGGGCGTTTATGATCCAGATGGAGTACGATGGCAGAATAGCGTATCTGTTTGGATTTGATTCCCAAGTTGAACATCCGTTCTCCGAACTCCCTGTCCTGTCCGCCATAATGCATTTCTTCGTTAAATCCATTGACGGTGAATATATCTTCTCTCCATCCGGAGGCGTTGCAACCGTTCCATGTGGCTTTGGTCGGGGTGATGGCGTTCATAAAACGCGTAAAAGTCTTATTCTTAATAAGCTTGGTACATTTGAAGTTGCATTTCATGTGCTGTTCTTTCAGCCAGGAGAGAGAGAAGGCATTCTCACTCTTTATATCGTTATAAGTAAGCTGTTTGCTGATATCCATCGGCAATTTGAAGTAGCCTCCCGATAGGAAATAACCCTTTTCGGCGTATGCGGCATGTGTGGCTATAAAGTCTTTGCGCGGAATGCAGTCCTGATCCGTGAATATCAGATAATCAGATTCGGAAGCCAGAATAGCACTGTTCAGGATTCGTGATTTCTGGAAGCCGTTATCTTCATGCCATACATGCTTGATAGGCAGTTTGTCTTTAAAACTTTCTATCAGTCGGCGGGTGTCTTCTTTGGAACCATCGTCGGCAATGACAATTTCATCCGCAGGATGTGTTTGAAAAAGATAGCCCCAGAGGACTTTTTCAAGCCATGCCGGGTTGTTGTAAGTAGAGATAATTACTCCGATACTGTAGGCAGAAGTTTGCTTCATGATTTATTGTTATGATATAATGTGGACAAAGATAGATTATTTCTTTGAAAAGAATAAAGGGTTCTACTTATTTTTACTACTTTTGTTGCCTGTAAGCCAATATGGGAGAACTAATAAACTAGAAAAAGATATAATGAAAACTATTTCTTTTAATAAGGTATGGCTGACCGGTAATGAAAAAAATTATATAACTCAGGCATTATCAGAAGGAAAAACATGTGGCAATGGTAACTTTACTCATAAATGTCAGTCTTTCTTTGAGGAAAAGCTTGGAAGTTGTAAATGTTTACTGACCACCTCTTGTACTGATGCACTTGAAATGTGTGCTATGCTGGCCGGCATTCAGCCCGGTGATGAAGTTATTGTGCCCTCTTATACTTTCGTTTCTACAGCCCTTGCCTTTGTGAGGCAGGGAGCCAGGATTGTTTTTGCCGATAGCCGTATGGATAACCCCTGTATTGACGAGCAGAAGCTGGAAGCCCTGGTAACTCCTCGTACCCGTGCCATTGTTCCTGTACATTATGCCGGAATAGCTTGCGATATGGATGTTATTCTGGCAGTGGCCGAACGCCATAATTTGCTGGTGATAGAAGATGCGGCGCAGGCAATAGATAGTTTCTATAAAGGGCGTCCGTTAGGCAGTATAGGTCATTTGGCCGCTTTCTCATTCCATGAAACAAAGAATATCCAGTGCGGCGAAGGTGGCTTATTGGCCATTAATGATCCCCGCTTTGTGAAGCGTTCCGAAATCCTTTGGGAGAAAGGAACGAACCGTGCCGAATTTTTCCGGGGTGAGATTAATAAATACGGCTGGGTGGATACAGGCTCTTCTTTTCTTCCGCCCGAGTATGTGGCTGCTTTCTTGTGGGCACAGCTGGAAGCATTGGACTCCATCCAGCAGAAGCGGAAAGAGATTTGGAATATGTATTATCAGAACCTGCAAGGCATTTCGAGCCTGTCGTTGCCTGTGTTGCCCGATTATGCAACAAATAATGCCCATGCCTTTTATGCTGTGTGTGCCACTCCCGAAGAAAGAACGGCATTAATCCGTTATCTGAAATCTCATGGTGTCTATTCTGTATTCCATTATTTGAGTCTGCACAAAAGTGATTTTGTGAAGAATCAAAAGTGGGAGGTAGAAGAGTTGCCACAGGCAGATAAATACACAGACTGCCTGGTGCGTTTTCCGTTGTTTTATGCTTTGGAGCCCGATGAAGTGAAGTATATCTGTGAACAAATCAAGTCTTTTTATACATCAGAGAGAGATGAAGCTTCATTTGGTGAACGATGAGAAGATTATCAATCGTACGATTGATGCCTTCGAAGAAGTGTTTCCGGGAGAGAATCTGTTTGTTGTGACCAATCGCACTTCTTCCTTTAAATGGGTAAGAAAGGAAACCAATGTACTTTCGCGGACAGAATTTTTTGCCCGCAAGGATGAGTTTTCGTTCTCTGAGGTCTATATTCATCTGCTCAATAAGCGTAAGATGGATGTTCTTAATAAACTGGATTTGCAGGGAGCGGTTGTCTATTGGATTGTATGGGGGATGGATTTGTATAATAAGCTGTTGGTCCCCAAAGGTTTCCGTATGATTGATCCCACTACTTCCTATTATAAAAGAAAAAATCGGCAGAATATGTTGTGGCGTCCGTTTGACAGATGGAAACAGCAATGGAATGCCCGAAAGACAATACGCTTCATCAAGCAGAAAGTGGATTATATTGTTACTGATACGACAGAAAACGATTATCAGTATTTAATGCGCTATTATCCGGAATTGCAATCAAAGCCTTGGAAAGATTTCTTTTACTATCCTTTGGACATTATTTTGGGTAAAGAGCTGATGAATAGCGAAGTCTGCGGCAACAGCATCATGATTGGCAACTCCGCTTCCGGCACTAACAACCATGAGTATGTGATGCGTATTCTGTCTAAGCTGGATATCGGTTCGCGACGAGTGATTGTTCCGTTGAGTTATTCGGGTAAGAAAGGATATGTGGACCATGTTCTTCAATCAGGCAGATTGCTTTTGGGTGAGAATTTTTCGCCGTTATTGGATTTTATGCCGTTGGACGAGTATAATCGTCTTCAGTCGGATGTCAGTGTTGCCTTGTTCGGCAATTGGCGGCAGGAAGCTATCGGAAATATTATTGTAGCACTCTATTTGGGAGCAAAAGTATTCCTTTCGCATGTAAATCCGGTTTATGAATGGGCACAGTCTCACGGGCTGACTGTTTATGAATTGGAGAAACTGTCACAAAAAGAGCTGGATACACCCTTAGACCGTGAAACGAAGTTGAAAAACAGGCAGATACTTTTGTCGCTTTATACCAAAGAGAGAATGTACCGTCTGATAAAGGACTTATCCGTCTGATTGTTATTCTATCTTATTTTCTAGGCAGACTATTGAGAAGTCTCTGTATTTTTACTTAATTTTGTACCCATCTCAACTTGGAACTTGATTTAGAGCATGAAAGATAAATTGCTAAGCAAGCAAGGATGGGTGATATTATTGATATGTATCATCTCCTTTTTTATTAATAATCGGGTTGTTGTGCCGGATATCATGGAAGCACGCAACATGGTAACCGCCCGTGAAATGGTACATGACGGCAATTGGCTGGTACCGACCATGAACGGAGATTTGCGTTTAGAGAAACCACCTTTACCGACGTGGCTGACTGCAGTGGCGGAGATGATTTCGCCCGACAATCTGGCTCTTCAGCGTGCGATGGCAGGTTTTGCAGCCATCTTGCTGGTTGCCTTCTTCTATCTCACGGCTGTGCAAGTGATGCGTAATAAGCGTTATGCCTTTATTTCCACCATTTTGCTTTGCACCTGTTACAATATTATTCTGATGGGGCGTACGGCCTCGTGGGACATTTATTGCCATGCATTTATGATGGGGGCGATTTATTTCCTTATCAAGGCATTTGCGGCCAAAGTCTGTTCTTGGAAAGACTTTACTTGGGCAGGCGTATTTATGGGGCTGTCGTTTATGAGTAAAGGTCCTGTCTCCTTCTATGCCTTGTTGTTGCCGTTCCTCATTTCTTATTGTTATATCTACCGGCCGTCGATGAAAGGGAAGTGGAAAGCTCTTGCGGTGATGATTGTTGTTTGTCTGATTGTTGGTTGCTGGTGGTATGCGTTTATCTATCTGTTTCATGGCGATGCCATGTCATACGTGGCAGATAAGGAGTCGGCAGCATGGATTAACCGGAATGTCCGTCCGTGGTATTACTATTGGAGCTTTTTCCTCGAAACCGGAGTATGGGCAATACTATTGCTTTCCTCCCTGTTTCTCCCGTTATGGTCTAAAGAAGACAGAAAAAGGAAAGAATATCTTTTCCCTTTGCTATGGATGCTCTCCACCGTTGTCCTGCTGTCATTGTTGCCGGAAAAGAAAAACAGGTATTTGTTACCGGTATTAATGTCGGCTGCTTATACAATGGGGTATCTGATTATAGTCTGGGCAGACCGGTTGCGCTCTCCGCAAGCATCGAAAGCCGATAAAGCGGTGTATCGGGTCAATGCATGGCTGGTGGCAGTGGTGGTGGCTGTTTTGCCGATAGCCGGATATTGGTTTGTCTATCGTCCCGGCTATGTCTCCTTGCCGACGCTGGCTGTACTCTCGGTTCTGATTTGGGGGATAGCTGCCTGCCTTATCCGGTCGGCAGTAAGATTACAGCCGATTAAACTGGTTGGCGGAGTGCTGATTCTGTTCTTGTCGGCAGAATGCTTTATGCTTCCTTTATTGGGAAATGTCATTAACAACCCGGAGATGAAGAGTGTCTCCCGGACGCGGGATTTGGAAGAACTGAAAGATGTTCCTTTCTATTATAATCAAAAGGATGAATTAAGAATAGAGCTCGTTTATGCCGCCGGACGGAAGATTCGTCCGTTGGATATGGCACATGCGGATTCTGTAAAATCGGTTCTGCCTTGTGCCATACTCACTCACGGCAGAGCGGAAGAAGAATTGCCGGTAAAACTTTTGAGAAGTATTGATACAATATATATTGGACAATATGATGATAATCGCTGGGCAAAAAGCAGTAGCCGCTACAACGATAAGTTTGTTTATCATATAACTTTATTGAAGAAAAAATGAACAAGACAGCAAATTATTCATTGACTATTGTTATTCCTGTTTATAATGAGGAAGACAATATAAAACGTTTGCAGGAAGTAGTTGGTGCTTATCTGCCGGCATGTCCCGTGCCTGCATGTGCACTTTTTGTGAATGACGGCTCTAAGGACAGAAGCTTGGAACTTATTCAGGAAGCGTGCAAGGACACTCCGCATTTTTATTATATCAGTCTGAAACAAAACAGAGGCTTGTCTGCCGCCATGAAAGCAGGTATCGATACGGCCGAATCAAAGTATGTCGGTTATATGGATGCCGATATGCAGACCGATGTGCGTGATTTTGACCTGTTATTGAAGTATGCTCCTGAGTATCCCTTGGTGATGGGGATTCGTGCCCGGCGCAAGGATTCTGCGTTCAAGCGGATGCAGTCCAAGATAGCCAACTCCTTCCGCCGTATGATGACGCACGACGGAGCGACCGATACGGGCTGTCCGCTGAAAATCCTTCATACCGACTATGCAAAGCGTGTTCCGTTCTTTACCGGCATGCACCGTTTCCTTCCGGCATTGATACAGTTGCAGGACGGAGGCAAGTTTTATGAGATACCGGTGAGGCATTATCCGCGTCAGGCAGGCGTGTCGAAGTATCATCTGTGGAACCGACTGATTTCGCCGTTCAAGGACTGTTTTGCTTTCCGCTGGATGGCACATCGATATATCAACTACCAAGTGGGAGAGAATAACCTATGAGTATACTGATTTTCTGTATCGGCTTATTGGCTCAGGCTTGTTTTTCCGCCCGTATCCTGATACAATGGTTTCTTTCGGAAAAGAAACATGAGGTCATTTCGCCGACACTGTTTTGGGTGTTCAGTTTGATAGGCTCCTATTTGATGTTTTATTATGGCTGGTTGCGCAATGATTTTTCTATCATTGTGGGGCAGTTCATTTCGTTTTATATCTATATCGGCAATTTGCGTCTGAAAGGCGTGTGGTGGCGTATTCCCGTCCTGTTCAGGATACTGTTGGCAGTCACTCCTTTATTGGCAGCTATCGGTACATTGCAGGACAGCAGCCATTTTGTTGAGAACTTTTTGAAGAATGAAGATATACCTGTGTGGCTGATTGTATTCGGCACTGCGGGACAGTTTATTTTTACTTTCCGTTTCATCTATCAGTGGATTTATTCCAGCCGTAAACAGGTATCGGCGCTTCCGCCTACCTTTTGGGTAATCAGCCTCGTAGGATCTTGCATGATAGTGATTTATGGTGTGCTGCGCCATGACCCCATTTTGATTTTGGGACAATCCTTTGGGTTCTTGTCCTATATCCGCAACTTGATGATTGGTCATAAAAGTCAGAAAATAAAAGAATAAGATGATGAAAAGAATATTAGTGACAGGAGCAGCCGGCTTCATCGGCTCTTTTCTGGTGAAGGCATTGGCAGAGCAAGGCAATGAAGTGGTGGGCATTGATAATCTGAACGATTATTATGATGTCAATCTGAAGTATGGCCGTCTGAAAGAGTTATGTGGCATCCAGCGGGAGAATATAGAGGAAGGCCGACTTACTGTCAGCACATTATATTCCAACTATCGTTTTGTGAAAGGCGATATCACAGACCGTGACTTGCTGGCTGCGCTGTTTGATGCGGAACACTTCGACATTGTATGTAATCTGGCGGCACAGGCGGGAGTGCGTTATTCCCTTGTCAATCCCTATGCATACGCAGAAAGCAACCTGATGGGGTTCCTTAATATTCTGGAAGCCTGTCGTCATCACCATATAGAGCATTTGGTCTATGCCAGCTCCAGCAGTGTGTATGGTATGAATGAGAAAGTGCCTTTCTGCGAAACTGATATGACCGATACTCCGGTCAGTCTGTATGCTGCCACTAAGAAGTCGAATGAATTGATGGCGCATGCTTACAGCAATCTTTATCATATTCCCGCCACCGGTCTTCGCTTCTTCACCGTCTACGGGCCGTGGGGTCGACCGGATATGGCGCCGTATCTCTTTATGAAATCAATTACGAAGGGAGAGCCCATCCGCGTGTTCAATCATGGAAAGATGCGCCGTGATTTCACCTACATCGATGACATTATTCAGGCAGTGGTACGCATCATCGGAAGTAAGCCTTACGAGGCAGAAGTTCCCTTTAGGGTTTATAATATCGGACATTCCCGTCCGGTAGAGCTGATGGACTTTATACACTGCATAGAGCGTGCCACGGGCAAAGAGGCTGTTTGCCGGTACGAAGAGATGCAGCCGGGTGATGTGACTTGCACGTATGCAGACACCACCCGTCTGGAAGAAGATTTCCAATATGCTCCCAGCACGGAGATACAAGATGGGATACAACGGATGTATGAGTGGTTTGAATCTTATTTCAATAAGAACGGTGCCCATTCGGGAATTCCTTCTACATGTTGCTTGTAAAGAGAACCATCTATTGTGCGGAATAACAATAGAGGTGTTTGGTTTTCAACAGAATTATCATAAGCATGAGTTCTATCAACCAATGGAAGAACTTTTTCCATGTTTAATTAGTATATGCTTTCAATAATTTTTTTGACAGCTCATCCTACGCTTAAGCTCTAGTTCTGCACGACGAGAACTTTCATGCGCAGCTATTCCAATCGTTCCATCAGTACATGAAGTTGTTCATCTGTAGGTTCTTCCATCCCTAAAATAGCACCGATGAATGAATCTTGGCATATTTATGTATTCGTATGCATACGCAGCATCACTGATGCACTGCATTGCCTGTTAAGCCTTCCTCTCCCTCCCATTAAGCTCCCGTTTGCTTTCCCCTAAGCCTTTTTCTGCCCCATGTTCTATCTCTCAACCGTTGAGAGATAGTAAGTGAAAGTACTTAGGGATATGGAACGGAGTGCTTAGGGATAGGAATCCCGGAGGATAACGCGGCGGAACGGGATGCAACAGGGCATGTCGGCGTTTATGGATACGTTTCTATATAAAAAATAATGGTAAATAATGGTTTAGTTGTTTTTTATTGATAACTTTGTTGCTGTTGGTATTCAAAGAGTAGATGATGAAAAAGGGGGCTTATGTGTAGAACTTCTTCGTATATCGTGGATGTTTGTAGTGACGTAAGTTGGATATATTTGTTTTGAATAGTAATTATTTAAATTCTTTAGTCATGCCAATACTCCAAGGTTAATAGTATGTTGCTATAAGGTTAATGGCTCGATAAAACAATAAAAGCATGAAAGTAAGTTTAGTTATTTCAACTTATAATTGGAAAGAAGCACTAGGTTTGTGTCTGTTAAGTGTAACGCAACAGACTGTAATACCCACAGAAGTTATAATAGCTGATGATGGTTCACGTTCGGATACCAAGTTGCTGATTGAAGAATTTAAGAATCATTTTCCTTGTCCCATCAAACATGTATGGCACGAAGATAATGGATGGCGTAAGTGCATTATCATGAATAAAGCATTTGCAGTTTGCGAAGGTGACTATATAATAGAGATTGATGGAGATATCATCATGCATTCGCATTTCATCGAAGACCATGTTACCGAAGCTACTCCGGGATGTTTTTTAGTTGGAAGCCGGGGCAAAATAAATGAGAAACTGTTGAAGCGGCTACTTCAACGGCAAGATTATCGGTTATCTATTTTCACTCAAGGCGTGTGCCGGAAACTGAATGTATTGCGCTTGCCGTGGCTTACGCCTCTATTCTTTTTTTACAAACAGAATCAGAAAGAGAGAGGATGTAATATCTCATTTTGGAAGCAGGACCTTTTAAATGTCAATGGCTATGATGAACGCTTCTTGGGGTATGGATATGAGGACATTGATCTTCCGGCACGTTTGCGTCGTTTAGGTATAAAAAAGCGTTTCATAAAATTCAAAGCTATAGAATACCATATCCATCATAAAGCTGCTTCCACCAAAAAAGACATGAGCGCCAATGAAAAGATATTCGAAGAAAACAACAGGAACGGAGTCATTAAGTGCCCTGAAGGAATCGATCAATATCTTTAATTGGCAACAGACGTGTAATACATTTTTAGGTGTATTACCGTCTGAATACTGCATATCTGACGGTAGCTATTGCATGTTTGATAAAGAGTTCAATCTTTCTACCCGGCTTACGTTTTCTCCAGCTACCGAAAATCCGGTGCTCGGCGAACGTATCGGGGGTAGTGGGATATTTGTGTCGCGGGATTACATAATGCGCCGGGTAAATAATGATATCATCGGGCAGATGTTGCTCCTTGTCTTCGGGCAGATAACCTCTTCTCTTGGCAACATCGTACATTGTGATGGGAGATATAATGGTATTATAAGTGCCGTCGGGATTTAAAAAGGGGTTTGAATTGTAATACTCAAAGACTTCCTTGCAGAATGCGTTTCCTTTCTCTCCCATGAAGAAAGCCGCTTGCAACTGTGTCATCTCATTTTCCTGAAAGGTGACAAAGCCATGCTCCGGTATAAGATGGTCGAAGCGTTTCAAGATAAAGATATCACTATCCATATAGATCCCCCCTTCATTGTATATAGCATAAAAACGTACGGCATCGGCGGCAAAAGCCCATTTTCTGGCCTCTAATGCTTCGTTTATAAAACGGCAACCTATGGCTTTGGCATCTTGATACGTCCAATGTTTTACCTGAAAATCAGGTAGTATGCGTTTCCATGTATCCAGGCAAACTTTTATTTCTACCGGGAAAGGGTCATTGCTGAACCAGCATAAATGGATAATTTTAGGTATCATGAGATATTGTTTTATTAGTTATTTCTTTAGGAACATATTAAAGACGCTTAATAGCTTCCTGTAAGGCTTTTCGTACAAAATAGCCTTGACTTAACCGTTCTCCTATCTTTGCCGTCCTTTTTTTCATTTCTGCATATTCCTCTTCACTTAATGTATTTAAAATCTTCTCCAGCTCTTCTAGAGAATCCACACATATTCCGATGCCGTTCTCGCGTACAAAATCTGCTAATGCAGCTTTATTCCAAATGATGACAGGCAATTGGCACCGGATATACAAGGATGTTTTATGAGGATTGTTGTATTGCAGATATTCTCCAAAGTCTCCGGTGCAGGTAGAGACAGAAGTGCCGTCCCATACCAAGCCAAAATCTCCCTGGGCTGTGGCTATCAAATCATCAGACTTCACAAATCCCATATAGTTGAAATGTTCTTTCCCTTTTGCCTGATTTATTTCAAAGCCGTTGCCATACAAATTCAGGCTGAAAGAATGCACAAACGCTCCCACTTCGTAAAGAAATGCATTTTTACGGGGGCTCAACGCTCCGGCATATAATACGCTGTATGGTTTTTCTGTATTCTGTTTGGGAGCAGCCGATGTCTCCGACAGATAATCGAAGATTCCCAAAACACCGAGTTTGGCCTTGCATCCGTTGTCCTCCAGCCATTTTTTCATCTTCTCGTTGTGTGCTATGATGTAGTCGGCATGGTTCAATCGGCTTATCTCTTGTTCTACCGTCAATGCTTTACGGCGGAAACTGCCCAAGTCATGAATAATCACAATGACTTTAGCTCCTCTTTGATGGGCCATGTTGCAGACAAAGGTGAAATATTTCTTTAACGGATATTGAAGCACCAGATAGTCTCCTCTGTGTAGGCAGAAAGGGGCTTTCAAGACTCCGGCTAAAGTGAAGAGGAATGAAAGCACCTTGTTTCTGTAAGTTGTCTGCTTAAGTCCTACATTTTTGAAAGACAGGTCTTTCATAATCTGTTCAATATCTGTCTTTGCCTTATTTCCGGCACTGGACAGTCCTTTGTAATTGCGTGACAGGTAGCAGTTCATCTATATTTATCCTTTCGTTTAATTCTCTGAAAGTTTATTTGAACAAAATTACAGAGATTTTTTGTATTTACGACGATTTCTTTAAAGAATATCAGTAAATACACAGAATTATTCTGCTGACAGTAATTCATGGTATAAATCTATGTATGCTTTTATATGTTTTTCGTAACTGAAAGAGTATGCATGTTCTTTCATTTGGTCAATTTTTTCTTTTTGTTCATAAAATAAGGGTAGGTTCTTCCGAATGCTTTTTGCCATTGCTTCCGGTTCCAACTTTTCCCAAATAAAAGCAAAACCGTTACTGATTTCCGGGAGACATGTGTAGTTTGATATAAATACAGCTTTCCCGAATTGCATGGCTTCGATGACCGGCAACCCGAATCCTTCACCTCTACTGGGGAATAAGAAGGCTTGGCAATTACGATACAGCCATATTTTTTCTGTTTGCTCTATCATACCTGTTACAAACACATTTCCGACTGCTTTCTCTTTGATTTGTGTTCTTATCTCGTCTGCATATTGGAAACTGTCTTTTCCACAGATATAGAGATCATATTCGGGTAAAAACTTCATAACATCTACCAACAAGTGGAAGTTCTTTTTGGTACGTATTTCTCCGATAGTGAAGAAAAAAGGACGACCTGTTGCAAATTTCGGTTGTTTGCCTTCTTGTTGATCTATTCTTTCTACTCCATTATAGATAACACGGATTTCTTTTCCATTTAAGTTAGTGTATTTTTTTATTTCATCTGCAACATAATGAGAAATAGTTGTTATGATAGTTGCTTTATCTATCTTCTGTTGTATTCTTTGAAGAAATTCTTGTCTCTTCTGTCCTTCTTGTTCAAATAAGAAGTTTAAATCATGTATGGTAAATATAAATTTTGGACTCTGTCGATATAATTTATTATATTGGTTTACAGAATGCCATATATCTACTTTGGGAAGAGTGAATGGAAACCATTTCCTGATTTTTCTGTTTCTTACCAGTACGGATGTTACATTTTTGCTATGGATTTTTGGGTAACAGTTGGGCAGCAAATAAAAAAAATGCAGCCCTTCTATTGGTAAGTTTGCAAATCGTTTTGAGTAATTAATAGCTATTTGTCCGAATCCGCAATTAGGATGCTTTAAGTCGGATAGATCGATTAAAATATTCTTCCTTTTTGCTTTGTTCATAAGTTAAAGTTTTAGTTCCTTGTTTGTTTTCTCCATAATGTAAGTGCTGCATTGACCGTATCGTCCATGTCAGCGTATGCGTATTGCGCCAACCGTCCGCCGAACAGAACGTTAGGGAGTTGTTGGGCCAGCTCTTTATACTTCTGATATATTTCAGTGTTTCGTTTGTCATTGACGGGATAATAAGGCTCTTTGCCCGGTTGGAAATCGTCAGGATACTCATAAGTGATGACAGTGACGGGCTGTGTGCCGTATTCAAAATGCTTATGTTCGATGATGCGTGTGTAGGGAACTTCGCGTTCGGTATAATTCACCACCGCATTGCCTTGGAAGTCTTCCGTGTCCAACAGTTGATGGTCGAAACGCAGGCTTCTGTACTCCAGACGGCCGCAACAGAAATCAAAATACTCGTCGATACATCCGGTGAAGAGCACTTTGTCTGCCAATGCATTTAACTCTTCGCGATGCTCGAAGTAGTTTGTGCCCGGGCGCACGTCAATACCTTCCAGCAGGGCATCAATCAATACATTGTATCCGCCTTTGGGGATGCCCTGATAAGCATCGTTGAAATAATTATTATCATACACAAAGCGGAAAGGGATACGTCTGATGATGAATGCAGGTAATTCGGTGGCTGCCCTGCCCCATTGTTTCTCTGTATACCCTTTTATCAGACAGCGGTAAATGTCTTTTCCGCACAGTTTCAAAGCCTGTTCTTCCAGATTGGCAGGCTCGGTGATATGGGCAAACTCCCGGCGTTGCTCTTCTATCTTCTCCTTCGCTTCTGCCGGGGTTTTTACTCCCCATAGCTGATAGAAAGTATTCATATTGAAAGGAAGATTGTATAATTTATCTCCGAAACGAGCCAAAGGAGAATTGGTGTATCGGTTGAACTCCACAAAGCTGTTCACATAATCCCATACTTCTTTATTGTCTGTGTGGAAAATGTGCGCGCCGTATTTGTGTACATGTATGCTTTCCACGTCTTCGCAGTATAAGTTGCCTCCGCATTGGCCGCGCTTGTCAATGACAAGGCAACGCTTGCCGGCACATCGGGCTTCGTGTGCGAATACGGCTCCGAACAATCCGGCGCCTACTATTAAATAATCATACTCCTTCATTGTCACTTCTTTTCTTTTTCTTCTTGTTGTCTTCTTATCCACTCTTCTTTGGTACGTTTCCAGCGTTTGTGGCTCCATAACCAATATTGAGGCACTGCGCTTATCATACGTTCCAAGTTATGGATATACATATCTGTCAGTTGGAAATCGGGCACAGCTTTGGCGTTATCGGTCAGTTGTTTGAACTCGCAATGGTAATATCCTCTTTTTATCCGTTTCACATCGGCATAATAAATCAAGGCATCTACCTGTTTACCTATCTTTTCCGTTCCGATGAATACCGGAGTTTCACGATGGAAGAAGTCTGTCCAATGGTGGATGCTGTTCCACTTCGGAGCTTGGTCGGAGATAAAGCCGATGATTGTTTTCTGCTTGGCGCGTTTCAATTCGATGATTCGGCGGAGCGTCTCCTTCATCGAGATGCATTCGCCGCCGAACTGGTTGCGCAGGCGAAGGAAGAGCCGGTCGAAGGCTTTGTTGTATAGCGGGTGGTATATTTGTCCGCACAGTATATCTTCCGGTACCCAATAGGGCAGAGAGGCAATCCATTCCCAGTTACAATAATGTCCCAAATAAATAAAGCAGAAGTTCTTATTCTCTTCTTCCAGTTTCTTTACTATCTCGTCTATTCCTCCGAAAGTCATCCTTCGCTTTAATTGTTTTTTCGAGATAGAAAACAACTTGATTGTCTCTATCATATAATCGCAAAAGAAGTGATAAAATTGCTTCTCGATACGGATAAGTTCTTTTTCATTCTTATCGGGGAAAGAGCCGGTGAGGTTTTGCCGAACCACCTTACGTCGATAGCGAATACAGTAATAGAGCGGATAGTAGAGTACATCGGAAAAAATATATAAGAAGCGTAATGGTAAAAGCGAAAGCAAGTACCAAAAGAAAAATACAATATAATATACTACCTTCATTGTCTGTTACTTTTTTATTCCGATTAATGCCTGAAGCCTGCGTTTTCTTCGTCGTTTCTGTTCAAACTGGAGAAGGAATTGAAATACTTCCAAAGCACATTCTCTTGGAGGCCATCCTCTTAAATTGGCATATTGCATTACCACATATCGCAGGAGTGCTTTGCTGTGTGTGAGACGCTTCAAGTTCTCCAGACACTCTTTTCGGGTGAGAGCACATTTAAACTTGGAACGGTTGGTATCAATTAAAGTGAAATGATAATGACCGTCGTTGTCTGTGCAATAAAGTATGTTGGTCAGGTTTAAGTCGCCATGTAATACTCCTTTTTCGTGCAATTGCACCATGAACGCGGCCAACTCGTTTGCGGCATGTTTGTCGAACCGGCGTTGCCACAGCACTTTGGATAGGGGAGGGAAGTCGCATTGGGTAGAGATAAAATATCCGTCCAGAAACAATCCTCCTCTTTTCTTTTCAATATAAGCCACTTCGTGCGGGGTGTCAAATCCTCTCTTGCGCAGCATGCCGGCAAAAAGGTAAGCCCGTTCCGTTTTGCTTTTCTTGAAAAAAGTGTAAACAATCCGTTGAATGATATTAGGTTGCTTATATTTTTTTACTACCAACCATTCGTTCTTCACCCGATAACGTCTGACTTCGTTTCTACCTTCATACAGCAGCTCTCCTTCTTGTGCGAAATGTTGGGGTAGCTGCTTGATAAAATCGGCAGTCTGCATAAAATCGGGATGAATTACAATTTTCATAGAGTATGGTTTATTCTTTTTTTAAACGATAACCTGTTCAATACGGTGCACTACCATTTCGGGAGTGATTCCTTGCAGACATGCATAGTCCTTGCGCCAACAGGGTTTATTCCCGAAAATGGAACAGGGGCGGCATGGTAAATCCACCTGTACGGCGTTGTCGGGCAATTGTTTCCATCCCATGAATCCGGCGTATGGATGTGTGGCACCCCAAATGGAGACCACCGGAATGTTTACCAATGATGCCAGATGCATATTGGCAGAGTCCATAGACAACATAACGTCCAGATGGCTCATAAGTGCCAGTTCCGAGTTCAGTGTCAGTTTACCTGCCGTGGATATAACGTTGGGATATTGACGTTCCCATTTTGCCAGTACTTCAATCTCTTTGGCTCCTCCTCCGAACAGCAGGATTTTCGTATTCTTGCGTTCAGACAGCAAGCTGATTACCTGCTCTTGCTTGGATAAGGGATAAATCTTGCCTACATGGGCGGCAAACGGAGCAATGCCAATCCATTTGTCCGTGCCTTTGTCGCCCGTCAGCGGCTGCATGCACGAGATATTTCCCTTGCCCTTGCCGAAAAGCGATTGGAAATTTAATTTTACCGGATAACCTATATTCCGGAATACCTCGGCATATCGTTGGAATGACGACTTTTGCCATTCCATTACTTTGTTTCTGGCACGTACCAATTTCCTTTTTCCACTGCGTCCCTTGTCCAGATGCGCTACCTTCACGCCGGCCAGTCTGAATCTTATTCGCAGATATTTACTGCGCAATACATCATGGAAATCCGCTACGGCGTCGAAATGCTCTTTCTTCAGATCCTTGTATATCCATTCCAATCCCATGATTCCTGCATGCTCTCCCTTTAAATCCACTCCATGGAAAGTGATATTGGGAGGTAATCCGTCAAACAAAGGTGCAAGCGTATTGCGGCTCAACACTGTAATTTGGTGTTGAGGATACTGAACGGCAAACGAATAAATCACCGGAATGGTCATCGCCACATCGCCGATTGCAGAAAAACGGATTACCAGAATCTTAGCCATGAGGAGATAATTTATTTCTTTCCGTACAAAACGGGATTCAATGCCGGATCGTTATACATCTTCATCTGCTTATATACTTTCATATATTTGCGTCCCGCTTCGATATCGGCTATCAATTGGTCAATGGCAGATGAGAGATCTTTTTGCTGTTCAAGCAGGATGTTCAGTTTCTTTTCACATTGTGCGTGATGCTCGGGAGACACGTCGGTGCGCTCCACTTCCTGACGCATGTGATAGATTTTCAGTGCAAGGATAGAAAGCCGGTCGATGGCCCATGCAGGACTTTCGGTGTTAATCGTTGCATCGGGCTGTATTTTTACATCTTTATATTTGTCAAGGAAATAGCTGTCAATCAGTTCCACCAAATCAGTACGGTCTTGATTGGACTTGTCGATACGGCGTTTCAGTGCCAATGCTTCCACCGGGTCAATCTGCGGGTCGCGAATAATGTCTTCAAAGTGCCATTGTACTGTGTCAATCCAGTTTTTCAGATAAAGATAATACTCGATGCTTTTCACTTCGTATGGATTGTTGATGGGAGTATCAACATTATCTGTCTTGTGATAGTCATTGATAGACTGCACAAAAATGGGCTTGCATAGTTCTGTAAAACTCATACCTTGTTCGTTTTAAAATTATTGGAAAGACAAATCTATGCAAACTTTTCTAATCAACCAATTATTATTCGGTAAAAGTGCCTACCTTTGCCCTAATCCTAGTTTTTTTAGAAGATGAAAGTAATTGTAGACAATAAAATCCCCTATATTAAAGAAGCTGTAGGGCAGATAGCCGATGAGGTGGTATATTTGCCGGGTGCTGCTTTTACCCCTCGGGACGTGAAAGATGCCGATGCTTTAATTATCCGTACACGTACCTGTTGTAACCGCGAATTGCTGGAGGGCAGTTCTGTGAAATTTATTGCGACGGCAACGATTGGTTTTGACCATATCGATGTGGATTATTGCCGTGAGGCGGGTATCGCATGGAGCAATTGTCCCGGATGCAATGCCGGCGGAGTGGAGCAATATGTGCACGCTGCACTTCTGCTGCTCAAGCGCCTGCGCGGAATGAAACCGGAAGATACGTGTATGGGCATTGTGGGAGTAGGCCATGTAGGTAGCCGCATCCGGCGAATGGCTGAGGCTCTGGGAATGAATGTGTTGCTGAACGACCCTCCCCGTGAGGACAACGGTGAGCAGGGCTTCACCGATTTGCAGACTTTGATGCGCAAATGTGATATTATCACTTTCCATACTCCTTTATATCGCACGGGGATGTATAAGACTTTCCATTTGGCGGATGCTTCGTTTTTTGCCTCTTTGCAACGCCGCCCTGTGATAATAAATACTTGTCGCGGAGAGGTCATTGACACTCCGGCACTGCTGAGTGCCTTGAAAACAGGGCAGATAAGCGATGCGATTATCGATACTTGGGAGCATGAGCCCGATATAGACCGTGAGTTGTTGCAAGCCGTCTTTTTGGGGACGCCTCACATAGCCGGTTATTCTGCCGACGGGAAGGCGAATGCCACCCGCATGGCTTTGGAAGCAGTTTGTCGCTTTTTCCATATAGATGCTTCATTTAAGATTGTTCCTCCAGACATGCCGCCTATGGCTTTGTCGGCTGATAAAGAGGAAGCTTTCTTACAGGTTTATAATCCGCAGCGGGATAGTGATTGGCTGAAGCAACGGCCGGAAGAGTTTGAACAGTTCAGAGGGAATTATCCGGTGAGAAGAGAGCTTTTATGACTATAAAGGCTTGAATGTGAGAAGGAATTGTTTATCTTTGTGTGTTGTCTGTTAAAACAATGAGTTATGGGCAACAAGTTATATCCTATTCTGCATATTGACTTGATTCAGAATCGACCAATCCTATTCCGGTGATTTATCAAAGCGGATATTTGACTATTAAAGGGTATGACGAGCGTTTTGGCATTTACCGTTTAGGTTTTCCAAACCGTGAGGTAGAAGTTGGTGATTATGATTCTTTTTTCCGTCGTTTGCAGAGTTTCTTTGCAGATACTCCATACGAGATGGTGCGTGAATTGGAACTTCATTGTCAAAACATTCTTTTTATTGTCTTCAAGCTGGTAGGCTTTTATGTGAAAGTGGAATATCACACCGTGAGGGGGCGTGTGGATTTAGTGTTACAGACAGACCGTTTTATTTATGTAATGGAGTTTAAACTGGATGGAACGGCAGAAGAAGCATTGCGACAGATCAATGAAAAGCGTTATGCACAACCTTTTGAACTTGACGGCCGTAAACTGTTTAAAGTAGGAGTTAACTTCAGTGCGGAGACGAGGAATATAGAGAAGTGGATAGTGGAAGAGTAAAAAATCCCCGACTTATCACAAGCCGAGGATTTTAGTTTTTAAAGTTTTTCTATTATATAAGCTCCCTCATGCATGAGGGAGAACTTATTCTAGAGTTTGAATTGACTGTTGTTTCAATTACTTACGGGGAGCAACAGTCATCTTCAATGAGATGACAACTTCGTGTCCGTAAGAATCAACACAAGTCACAGTCAATGTAGAAGGAACATTTTCCTTCGGATTAGAACCAAGGTCTGTCTTGATTGCTGTGAACTTCAAGTCAGTGCTTACTGAGAAGTAGTCTTCTTTCTGAGTTGCATCAGAAACTAATTTAGCACTCTTAATAACCAAACTTTCTTCGTAAGGTTTGCTCAACAGTTTAGAGAATGTTCCGTCAATAGCATTCTGACCAAAGATAAAGTTGTTGTATGCTATTTCAGAATTGCTACCGTAAACCAGAGTAGTAGAAGGCAATTCGTGTATGTAATTACCCTTACCGTCTTTCTCTGCGTAATTAGTTCCATCAATAGTACCTACTTGGTCGTTAGTAGCCCAATTCCAAGTATGCACTTCCTTCTTGTAGAAGCAGCAATAAACTGTTTTGATTTCAGCTGCTTTAATGACTACAGGAATATAATTACCTTTTTCATCTTTCTTAGAAGATATTTCTCCATAGTTATAAGAAACTACAGTAGCATGCTCTGTTTTGTTGTCGATGAATTCGGTTTGTACATCAATCGATTCATTACCTTTTTTAGTCTGTGATTCGAGTGCATTATTAGCATTTCTCTGAGATTCTGCCAATACTACTTGATATTGAGACTGAACACCATCACCGAAGTTGATAAAGTTTTCGATAGGCATAGTACCATTGACCGCCTGTTCAGCTTTCCAGTTATTAGCAATCAGATAGCAATTGTAAACACCATCAATTACTTGTTTATCTTTGAATGAGAATCCTGCAGGCAGTTCTTTTGGTAACTCTTTAGTCATTGATACATTCAATGTAGCTAATACGAAACCATCTTCATTCTTAATAGTCAAAGTACCGGAATAAGTCTTCTCATCTTCGTACATAGACCATTTTGTTGCAGTCGGTCTAGTATATATTTTGGCAATCTTGCTGAAATCAACTTTATCGAGAGTAGCGTTCAACATACCATTGGTGTCATAAATTACATGACCTTCTGCGTCTTCGAAGTATGCGTTAAATATAGGTGATTCACCTAATGCTTCAAGCTTGTCAGTAGTCCATGTTGCAGAGAATGGTTTGGTTAATGCACTCAACTTAATAGTTTCTTTTGCTGATTGAGTCATGTCTACGAGAATAGAAGCATCAGAAGACGGAATGATGGTTGTGTTGACTGCATCCCAAGCTGTTGCTTTATCTCCTATCTTAACATAGAATGCTTTACCATCGGGATCAACCAAAGTACCATCGAAGTTTACAGCATAAACGCGGAAACCGATAATATCATCAATGGCTTTTTCACTGTCAATAGTAATTTCTGTAGAAGTTCCTTCAACTACGGTATTCAAACCTGTATAAGTATAGCTGTTCCATGCGTTCAATTCTGACGGAGCTGATTCAACAGCATTTTGCTTATCCAATACAACATAGATAGCTCTGATGTTTGTAGGAGCAACTACTTCATCGTTAGAAGAAGACAGAGCAATTTTTAAAGCTTGTCCTTGCACTGCAGGGTATAATAATTTGCGAGAACGGTCATCGCCTTTTTTTGTATTTTTTTCTGTTGGTTTTACAGCTGCTTCATTTATCCATTCTAATTCGTTATAATTAATAGTAGCTGTTTGTTCTTTCAAACTCAAACTAGTATTACTAAAACGGTTGTTGATTTCAGCTACATTCTTAGTATCAACAAAATAGTTCAATTTATTAGCTCCTTCAAATTCTTTCCAACCTAAAGTCAGATCGTAAGAAGAAGTTACATATCTTGTTTCTGAAGTGCTTAAAGTATTGTTTACTTGTGCGGCGAACAAGATTTTTTTACCCTCATTGCTGGTAGCTGCATCGAAAGCTTTTCCGTCACCGTAGTTCTTTAGTTGAACAGTTACGTTCCACAAACCGCTTTCGTTGGCAGCGCGGCTCAACAGTACCTCAGACTTTTCAACTTTTACTACTTCCAAGATTCCGTCCAAATTTTCACCCTGGCTGTTTACCAAAGAAATCATGTCCGGTGTCAGAACAGCGTTGGTAGGAGAAACACGAACCAAGAATTGTCCCGGAGTTTGAACTTCAGCATCTTTTGTAAAGGTAATCTTGTTGCTAATGCCTTCGCTGAATACATTTTCTTGTTCGATAGCTGTACTCAGTATGATAGGAGCAAAACCACTTTCCTGATCAATAGCATAAGATTTAACTAATTCTACGCTGGTTACCAAATCTGCAATTTTGCCAACAAGACCTTCTACTTCGCCGATTAACTCTTCCATCTCGCCACGGAATTTATCGATGTCTTCGTTTACAGCATCTTTCAGTTCCTTTTTCAATGCTTCAACATCGATAGTAGCTTTTTCCAATGCTTCGATACGTTTTGTCAGGTCAGCGATTTCATCAGCGTTTCCACCTGCTTCTGCTTTTTTCAAAGCTTCTTCGGCTGTTGCTTTAGCAGCGTCAATGGCAGCTTGCATCTGAGCTAATTTGGCTTCCATATCTTCTTTGGTTGCCAGCTTGTCAATTTGTCCCTGCAAGTTATCGATGTCATCATCGTAGTCTTTACAAGACACAAATGTTCCTGTTGACGAAACCATTAAGGCTCCGAACAGGATTGCACTTAAAAACTTTTTGTTCATAATAAAAACTTTAAATTTATAAATTTAAAAACTAAAATTGGTTATACATAATCTATTGGTTATGAGAGATGTACTCTCTCTTCTCATGCAAAAGATAACGTTTGGGAGATACGCCTGCCAACTTACTGAATGAGGCATAAAAGGCACTTCGCGACAGGAATCCGCAACGTTGAGGCAATTCCTCCAGCGGACACTTGCCCGAGCGAAGCAGTTCCTTGGCATATTCCACCCGATATGTGTTCACCAAATCTTTCAAGTGGCAACCGAAATAGCGGTTTATCACGTTGGATAGATAAGTTTGGTTCGTTTCAATCATCTCGCTCAATTTTTTCAAAGAGAGCTTTGGGTCGAGGAATACCTGGCGCACTTCCAAATAGTACAATACATATTTATATATCTCACAATCGACTCTTCTTACTTTTTCTACTCCCTGATTTGCGAATTTTTGCTCCCAATAAAGATGAGCTGTTTTGAAAAGCAGATTTTTCTGCCTTTCGGAAGTAAAGGTGCGCTTGTCGCGGTGTAGAAACAGATAGTCCATTGTATTCTATTTTTATCACCTCATTACGAGAGAAATACGCATATTTTCACCCTTTTCTAAAGAGTTAAAATCGGTAGATCTCTTAGTAAGAGATACACAGTGCTATGTTAATAAGATGAAAACCAATAGATTAAGTCTCATTAAAAAAGCCCTATAATTCATGACTAAAGATATTTTTGCATTTGTCTTATGAATTTTCTTCTCAAAAAGTTTTAATTATCAAAACTTTGTGTAAATTTGCAGCGAAAAGTGTATCTCTTACTAAGAGATGCACTTTTTTTCTTCTCTCTCCTGAAATCTTATTCACCACATCCCCAACAGGTTAAGTACTATCAATCATTTGTTTTACATCCAACTCGTAAATCTTAACGGATGTCAACGTATCATAATGGAGAGATTTTGAGGTTTTCAAAAAAGACCAAGGAGTTTCTGAAAAAGACTTAAGTGTTTTTTGAAAACATTTAAGTCTTTTTTAAAAGCTCAAAGTCTTTTCTCAAAATACTTAGATTTTTGGGTCAGATGTATTATTCTGATGTGATTTGTATTGCAATTCATTCATATAGAAAACGTGTTTTTATATGTCAAATGGATGATGGGTGCCATTCATTTTAGCAGGATGATGGATTGCTCTTTACTGATTGGTTGCCTGAAGATGATATATTAAAATTGAAAGTACGCATACTTTCGAATGTTCCTAAAAGTATGCATACTTTATTTTATTTCTGATATTGCGATTCCGGCAATTCTGAAAATTGGTTCTTAGAATGATGACGAGGATTTGAAAGCTTCAAGAGCGATGGTTGGTTGCCCATTGTTGTCAAAAGCACCAAGTGTATATGCATTCCAATTACCATAAGCTTGTGGCTCCCAATAAAAGACACCCAGACATTGGGTAATCTCTTTTGATTTGGTGATGAGACTGGATAAAAATTGGTAACATTCTTCGGCTTCATCCCATGGCATACCTACTTCACAAAGCATAACTTCGGAGCCATAACGGTCAATCATGTCTCTCATGTTAGCTATACAGTTGTCTGTCATGCTTTGCCAAGTGTCGGCTTTTGGGTAGAGAGACATTCCGATAACGTCCCATTTGCCACCATTCGCTTTCAGTCCGTCAAATAACCAGCGGTAGAGTGAATTATCATCGCCTGCCTGTAAATGTACAATGACTTTGGTTTCATTGAATACTGATTTCACGGCATTGTATCCGGCAGTGGTGAGGGCAGCATATTGTGCCATGTGTTCCGAGGCTTTTCCTTCGTTCCACAACATACCGTTTCCGGTCTCGTTTCCTACTTGTACCCATTCGGGGGTGATGCCTTTTTCTTTCAGTGCAGTAAGTACATCACTGGTATGTTCGGCTACGGCATTTTGGAGTTCGTCCAAAGAATATGTATTCCATGCAGCCGGTTTAGTTTGTTGTCCCGGATCTGCCCAACTGTCGCTGTAATGAAAATCAATCATCAGTCGCATACCCAATTGATGAGCACGCCAGGCTTTTACCAGTACATCGCTTTTATTACACCAACCGTTGGTGGGATTCACCCATACACGCAGTCGGATGGAATTCATTCCCAATTCGCGGAGCAAAGTTATACATTCCGTTTCGCGTCCGGCAGAGGTATAGAACTTGGTTCCGGCTTTTTCCATTTCGGTGAGCCAGCTTACATCGGCTCCTTTGGCAAATCCACTCATGTCATAAGTCGGTGTTTTGGGGAAAATCGGTTTGTCATTATCACTGCAAGCAGCTGCTCCTAAAAGGAGCAGTCCGGCAAATAGTATATTTCTTAATTTCATCATTTCTTCTTTATTTTAGGGTATATGTTCTGTTTATTAAATCTACTGTCAGTGTATAAGTGCCGGGAGCGAGGACGGCATCCTCAGTTATATTTGTTCCTTTGTAATAAAGTACACCGTCAGTACCGCCAAATTTATAAGTCCAGGCAGTGTCTAGAATAATTTGGATTCCATATTCCGAAGCTTTTTCAATGGTAACATTTCCGCTGAATACACCTTTGTCTGCTGTTGCTGTGAGTGTGTGCAGTGTCCAGTCGTCATTTGCTCCCGAGTAGTAGATTTCATTGCCAATGGCGGTCAGTTGGTAAGTCAGTGCTTTCAGCGAAATGTCGAAGAAGTAAAGGCCTTCTGCCGGTGCGGGCAAGTTTGTTCCGCTTTGGAATGCCAGTGTACCTTGATAGGCATCTCCGCTTGCCAAAGTATAGACATCTTCCCAGTTGCCGTCTTCTATGGCTATCTGATAACCCCATTGTGAACCGGTGTTTACAGCTCCGGCATAACTCAGATTATCTTCGTCATAGAGTGACAGTTTATTATCGAAGGTCCAATTTTGTCCTTCATTGATGGCGTCATCGACTCCAGGAAGGTAGACATATGGGTTGATTTCGGCCGGTTTTTCATTTCCGCTTTCAACTTCGACTTTCCATGCTTTCGGGTTACTCAGATCGAGGATTAGTGTACATTCTCCTGCAGCAGGTGCATTGACGATGATATCTCCTGGTTGTTGCCCGAAGGTAAGGGTTTCTCCATTTTGGGCGAAGGCAATGGAGGTAGCAATTCCCGGATTTGTATCAGAATCCGAATTGTCTGTTCCGGTAGAATAGTCATAGAGTTGTCCGGTTCCTGAAGTGCGGATGGTGAGGTTACCGGCTTGTGCAGCGTTGAAAGTCATTGTCCATCTCATATTCGGACGGTCGAAAGTCATTTCGCCTTCGATATCTCCGTTTACGGTCAGGTTGGAGATATAAAGTGCCGACCATACTTTTTTGTTGGTATTGACATTTACATAGTAGCAACCGCTGAGGGCAGGGAACCAGAAGTTCCATTTCGTATTTTCGGATGAGAGAAGGAAGGCTGTGCCGGATACACCATCGTTGCCCCAAATAGTACCATCACCTTCGCGTAGGTAATAGTTATACCACGAGGTTGCACCCATAAATCCTATATATTCTCCGTTGGAAGTGGCAGAATAGAGGCTGTTACCTGTTTCTTCCTGTTTGGAGTCGAGTATATATCCGACACTCATGTCGATGCTGTAGGGAGTTACGGATACGACCGTTGTATTGGTATACACCGGTTTCATATTGTTTCCGGTGGAGGATTTCACACGAAAATAGAGAGAGTTTGCTACGTTTGGTGTGGCTCCCAGGTTTTTGGCTATCGTGTTTAGTTCTGCACCCGTATATGCTTTTGACAGAGATGTTTCAACTGATTCCGTTATACTGTTCGAGAAATCTTCGGAGGTAGAAACTTGCATGGTCATGTCGGTCAGGTCAGGGGCTTGCATATCAGGGTCGCTCACAGTCAGGGCATCTTTTGTCCATGCCAGTGATAGCACAATTTGCTTACTATTTTTTTGAGTCAGCATTACTGTGTTTTCAGAGGCTATCAAGTCACCCGGCTCAAGACTGTTCAGATATATTTTTTCTCCGTCTTTTTCACAAGCGGTAAAACAAGTAATTGCCGCCAGTGTCAGAAAGAAATTCTTTATTGTTTTCATATTATGTATATTGTTTTAATAGTTTTCGTTATATAAGTTTGGGTTGGCAGTCAGGTCTGTTTGTGGAATGGGGTAAATATTGTACTTATTGTCTACCGCCATGCCATCTTTGACACCACCTTTCCATTGCCACAGATAAGTTGAGGTAGTAAACTTGTCATAGCGTATGAGATCAGTGCGGCGGGTGCATTCCCAATATAGCTCGCGTGCGCGTTCGTCCAAAATGAAGTCTGGTGTGAGTTCACCGTTTGTAATGTTTCCGGCGTCACTGCCGAAAGCACGTTCACGCAGCTGGTTGATGTATCCCAATGCAGTGGCAGTATTACTTCCTTGTCCGCCGCGAACCACTGCTTCTGCCAACATCAAGTATACATCTGCCAAGCGGAACATCGGATAGTCCGTATTTACACCACCGTCTACCGTGTTTGATGCAGCTTTACCTTCATCGGTTAGGTTTGTCCATTTTTCTACAAAGTAACCGTTGTTTTGACTGTCAATGGCATCTAGGTATTGTGTTTGTCCTTCGGTGAAGAACATAGCGCGTCCGTCTCCTTCTCCGAAAAGTGCAGGCACTTCGCCACGGACACGAAACATACCCCAACCTTGTGTCACTCCGTATTTTTCCGGTTTCTGATAGTCGGAGGTATTACTCACTTCGCCACATATAATATAGGTAGTAGAACCCCATGATACAGTATGTTCGGCATCTACAGCCAGTGGAAAGATGATTTCATTAGTACGCTTATGATTGTCGGCATTAAATAATTTGGCATATTCCGGCTCTAATGAGTAACCTTCGGCTATAACTTGATTGCAGGCAGTGATACAATCGGTGTATCGTTCTGTACCTGTGTAAATTTTCGCATTCAGATAAAGCTTTGCCAAAAGCGTATAAGCAGCTGCTTTTGAGGCGCGTCCGTATTCGGCTTCAGTGCGTGAAAGGAGGTCATTGTCAATCTCTTTCAGCTCCGATTCTATATACTCAAAGACTTGCTTGCCTGTGTAGCGGGGCGGGATAAAGGAACCTATGGGGTCATTTTCGGTGACAAAAGGAATATTCCGGAATAAATCGAGTGCATGAAAATAGGTCAATGCACGAATAAAACGTGCCTCAGCACGGTAATGACGAATGTTTGTCTGGTCATCTTCTGAAAATCTGGCAATCTGTTCATCACCGGCATTACGCAGAAATTCATTGCAAAGTGCAATGGTATAGTAGATATGGTAATACATATCCGACACCCAGGTGTCGTTGGCATCCCAACTCAGATATGTCAGGTCACCCACTTTGTCTCCTTCCAGCCATGTAGAAGCCACTTCGTCTGTTCCACATTCCTGAAGGTTGAAATAACAACGCATATAGTCTTGCCCATTGTTGCTGTTCAGGTCGGCATTACCGCCTCCTTTTTCTTGTCCGTTGATGACAAAGGAAGCATATAATTTAGCTAATACCTGTTTGTAATTGCTCGGTTCGTTATAAACGTTGCCTGAAGTGGTTTCGATGTGTGGTGTCTGATTCAGATCGTCCGTACACGAAGAAGAAAGAGTCAATGCACCGGCAATCAGTGCGGCATATATTAATTTTTTCATTGTGATATTCATTTGAAGGTGATTAAAATTCAAGTCCCAAGCTCAATGAGAAAGTGCGTGGGCGCGGATAAAAAGATACATCCATGCCATTGGGTACTTCCGGATCTACGCCACTGTATTTGGTGATGCAGAACACGTTTTGAACCATGGCACTGGCATTCAGATTGAACCATTTACATATGCGGCCAAAATTGTAACCCAACGTCAGGTTATCCATTTTCAGAAAAGAGGCATTCTCTACATAGTAATCCGACAGATATTGGCGGTTTTGAAATTCTGTCTTCAGGAAACTGCGGTTCAGGTTGTTCAACTGATAAGAGTTGTAACTCACTGTGCTCCATGCACCGGTATTCATAGACATGCCATTGTATACATAGTTACCTACATTGGCACGGAAACTCATACCTAAATTCCATTTTTTATAGCGGAGGGAGGTACTTAAACCGAATATGAATTCGGGGGCGGGTGAATGGTAGCGGTAAAGGTCGGAAGAGTTGATTTCATCGTCACCATTCAGGTCGGCGTAAGCTCCTTCGATGGGTTTGCCTGTTTGTTCATCATATAATTGATGGTAGACATAGAACATATAGGGCTCATATCCTTCGCTTAATACTTGGAACTGATATCCGTCAATAGATGGACCTACGGCAGTGTTGGTGGTTGTCGAACTTGGTGTGAGAGATAGATTTTTTACTTTCATATTTTGCCAGGTCATGTTAAAACTCAAATCCCATCCCCAGTCTTTGGCTTGTATAGGGCTGGCGTTTAAGGTGAACTCAATACCGTGACTGTCTACATTTCCCACATTGGTGGTAATGGTTTTGTCGAAAGTAGTTCCGGCAGGTGCGGGGACGGTGGCAATTAAGTCTTTGGTTTGGCGGGTATAGAAATCGAAACTACCGGTAATGCGGTCTTTCAAGAAGCCAAAATCGAAACCGGTGTTCCATGAGGTAGTGGTTTCCCATTTCAGTAGTTTGTTGTATGACTCGGGGCGATAAGTATAATAGTACTCATCACCGAACCGATATTGTGCGCCGTCCTGACCGGTGGTATAAATGGGCATATAGCCATAGTTGCCGATACCGTCTTGCTGACCGGTGACACCATAGCTGGTTCGGATTTTCAGGTTACTTAGCACCGGATTGTCTTTCAGAAATGATTCTTCGGTCACTCTCCAGCCTAAAGCTACGGATGGGAATGTTCCCCAGCGAGTATCCGAATCAAAACGGGAAGTACCATCGCGGCGAACGGTAGCTGTGACCATATAGCGTGAGTCGAAGGTATAGTTCAAACGGGCATAATAAGATATCAGTGTGTGGCGCTGGTCGCTGGCAGCAATGCTGGTCTGTATTTCTCCCTTTGTATTCAGTTCGGCATAAGCCGGACTGGTGCTTTTCCAGTACTGATAGTCATATCCCACAGTAGCATCGATACTGCTTTTCCATGAATCTATATATTTATTGTAGTTCAGGTAAGTAGTGAGCAGATGGTTTTCGTTGTTTTGCGGGCCATATTCGTAATCCCGGCCGGCAGTGGTGTAATATTGCATGGCTTCGGCCGGTACATATACATTCCCTTTTCCTTCGGCATAATCATAACCCAATGTGGCATGGAATTTAAGTTCGGGAAGGAAATGCATTTTATAGTCTATATCGAAGTTGCCGATAAAACGTTGTACTTTGCTGGTAGAGTTGTTTTGTTCAATTCTTCCCAATGGGTTCAGAACGGCTGCATTGACCGGTGCGCCGGTATTGTCGAGCGCTTCGTTATAGCCGCCGAAGTTTGAGTTTCCCGAATAGACAGGCAGAGTAGGGTTGAAGGTAGAAGCTGCCCAAATAGCTCCGGTTTCGGCAAAACGGTTATTGTTGACCGAGCCTTTAGCATTGATATTGAGCTTCAGATAGTCATTAAAGAAAGAAGGTGACAGTGAAAGGCTTCCTGTAAAGCGTTCTGCGTTGTCGGTTTTTAGGATACCGTTTTGGTTGTAGTAGCCCAAAGATACGCGGATAGGCAGATTCTTTGTCAGGCGTCCGGCGATGCTCAGGTTGTTGTCTGTACCGAAAGCGGTATGGTAAATTTGGTTGTTCCAGTCTGTGTTGTCATTTCCGAGCAGGGCTTGTTGGGCCACAGTACCGTGACTCTTAATAACGTCTACAAATTCATTGTGTGACAACATATCTGCCATTTTTGTGCGTGTTTGTATGGAGTTGGTGGTATTGAAACTAACCTTTATCTTATCACTGTTTCCTTTTTTGGTAGTGATAATAATTACACCATTGGAGGCGCGTGAACCATAAATAGCAGTAGAGGAGGCATCTTTTAATATCGTCATGCTTTCGATATCGCTTGGGTTGATGAGGCTTAGGAAGTTACCATTGTTTCCGCTGATACCACCGCTTTCGAGGGGAACACCGTCAAGTACGATGAGTGGGTCATTACTAGCGTTTAATGAGGCTCCTCCACGGATACGGATGGTACTGCCTGAAGTGGGTGAACCACTGGCAGACATGATTTGCACACCCGAAACTTTACCATTGATTAATTGTTCGGGAGAGGATATCAGTCCTGAGTTGAAGTCTTTGCTGCTGACATTGGATACAGAACCGGTGAGGTCGCTTTTGCGGGTAGTTCCGTAACCGATAACCACCACATCGGTCAATATTTGTGTGTCACTGTTTAGCTGTACGTTCAATATATTGGTTCCTTTAGGAATAGTGACACTCTTAGAGTTGTAACCTACATAAGAGAAAAGGAGTTCGCTGGCATCTGAAGGAACAGTGAGGGAATAGTTGCCATTAAAGTCTGTCACTGTGCCGATTGTTGTTCCTTTTACCACAATACTGGCGCCGATGAGCGTTTCGTTGGCTTCATCTGTCACTTGTCCGGTGAGGGTTCTTGTTTCTCCTGTCTGTTGTGCGAGGACAGGAGAGATGCCTAACAACGTGCATAGTAACAACAGTGTTACTGTGCCGCGCAGATTTAAGATTTTGTTTTTCATGAGGTTTTGTTTTTTATGGTATTATTGTTTATTTATTCCAGCCATGCCTTTTTTATTCTTATCTCTTCTCCGTCATTGGAAACTTCCAGAGTTTCTATTTTTTCTATCTGAAACGGAATGTCTGTTACCGGCTCAAAGTATTCTGTTAAAAATGTGGGATAGGCATGAGGTAGCAGTGCGGTTGCACTTTGTTTCAATTCCCTGAGCGGTATCCGAATTATACCATCCTGACCGCAGGAACAGGGAGCTTTATAGGTGTAACCGTCTGAAGTAATGAAACCGGCCTTTGTTTTCATTACCTTGCCATCCAGTTCCAAACAGAGGTATTTAATCTGTGGCAACCGTAATTTTTTTCCTTCTATCTCCTGACGGATATATTTCTTAAAAAAATGGTGGTTACTGCCTTCGGGCAATGTATAGTGTTCCATTCCGTTCCATTCTTCACAAACTGAAGAGGATACCAGTTCAATCGCATTGTCGGGGGCGGTGACTTTGCTTTCCCAGTATTGCTTGTCAATATAGTCCCAATCTAATGGGCTACCTTCTGTTCCACTGGGAAAAGTTTGTTGTTTACCGCCCCGGCATACGATTACATTATACCTGAAAAATCCTTTTTTTACCTCTGTGCCTGGCACGATGGCTCGATAAGTATAGCCATGCGTATGTGTCATTTTGATGTAGGGATTTGTTTCGTTCCAGAAAGAAACCTTGTCTGTATAGATAATGATGGAGTCGGGGTGTGAAGGCCCGATTATCTGTGCCTCTATAACCAAATCTTTTCCAGCATCAACGGTCTTGGTAGGTTGATGGATAACAGTGAAGTCTTTGCGTTGTCGGATGTTTGGCTGTACATATTCACCTAATCGGATATTCTGCCATCGGGTATCTTTGTTCCATTTATTAACCGGATTATAGTCCTTACGTTTCAGTAGGTAAACACCCGGTCTTAAACATGGAAGTGTACTGTTGATTGCTTCTATATCCAGAGAATTTCCGTCATTTAGTGCAGTAGCAATAAAATCTTCCCCTAAGTCGGGAAGGCGGAGTGTCATGTCCCAAGCATTGTTTACTATTGTCACTGTTTCCTTCTTCAAAGAGGGTTTGGCAAAAGGGTCACTGACTTGTATGGCATCTGGTAATACTTCCAGTCTCCATATACCATTTTCCAATCGGTCGACAAAGTAAGCTCCGGTTCCTTCATATTTGATAATGGGAGAACTACCACATCCGGCTATAGCCTGTAAATGTTCGATAGCAACTGGATGGCTGTGGGTGGTATTAGAATAGAAGAACGCATCCGGTCGATTTAATTCACTTAAATCTTGCTTATAGCTGACATGTACATTCGTAAAGACTGTATCATTGGGGTAAGTGCCGAAAGATTCACCTCTCTTTATGTTGCGGGCAACCTCTGCAGCTATTTTCATGCTGATTGCTTTATGTGGAGTATATGCCAGATTTAAAAAGTGAGTCTGATATTCGGTATTGGCGTATGCTATATCAATGGGGTCATAGGAAAATTGGGTAATCCATTGAAAACCGGCAGTGCGGAAGCTGCGTGCTATGACGGGATACATATAAGAATACATGATATCTGCCGGGTCGAACTCATAGACAAGACGTGCTTTTTTGTCGAATCCTTTTATATGTGAGAATGGAATGTTGTAGGAATCTACATGAGGCAGGAAATTACCTTTGCGAGTGTAACCTGCTACAAGTCCGATGGGATACCATTGATAGGTTGTTCCCTGGATGGCTGTGTCATAGTAGGCTTCTGTTACATGTTGGTTATGGCTTACATTATAGAATACCGGTTTCTGATTACCTGCTTTCTTTAAAGCTGTCAGCATCCGGTCTATATAATTTTTTGTTTCTTCTTTTGTCCCTGGATGACAGGGTTCATTGTTTATTTCAAAACCGATAATATATGGATCGTCTTTATAAGCCAATCCGGTATTGGGATTGATATGGTTAATCAAGGCGCTAATATATTTCTCTTGGGCAGCAATGGCTTCAGGATTCCGGTGTATGTCGCACTTATCATAATTATAGGAATATCCTCCGGTTGGTTTGTTATGTTCAGGATATCCATTACCAAAGTTGGTTTGTGAAGTAATAACAATACGAATGCCCCGTTCTCTTAGACGCATCAGCAGGTAATCGAGTAACTCCAGATGCTCGTTGTCTATCAAGTTGCCTTTGGCATCGCTGATTTCGACATCCCAGATGTGAATACGGTAGGCGTTTAAACCCAGGCGTGCTATATGGTATACATCACGGTCTATGGCATTTTTATGGTCTATGCCTAGATAGTTCATGGCACGATAGGCATGAGCAAAAGGCAATGTGTAATTCACTCCATAGAAAGAAGCTTCTTTCCGGGTGTCACTCCAACGCATTACTCCTTTTCCATCAATATAAACGGTAGGGATTTTTTTTGCGTAGCCTGCCAAAGTAAATATACAGAAAACAAAGATAAGAAAGTGTTTCATCATATAATTAAATTTATGGTTTCGTTTTGATGGAAACAAAAGTAGTGGAGGGCTGCTTTAGAAAAAAGCAGAGATTGGACATAAAAGGACAAAAGTCGGACAAGAGGAAAAAATATCGATGAAATGGAGGATTTTTTTATTCTTTTTCTATAAATTGTTTTGGTGTCACCCCAAATTCATTTTGAAAACATTTGGAGAAGTAGGAAGAACTGGAGAAGCCGACCATGTACATTACTTCAGCTACTGAAAACTTTTTCTGTTCCAATAGCATGGCGGCTTTTTTCATGCGGATATTTTTAATATATTCTACCGGTGAAAGTCCGGTCAGTTGTTTTACTTTTCGATAGACTTGTTTGTTGCCGATTCCTGATAATTCGCAGAGTGCATTGACATTCAGTTCAGAGTCTGCTATATGATCTTCGATAATACGTGTAATATCTGCAAGGAATTTTTCGTCATAAGATACAGCCTCAATCTTTTTGGGTGTACTGATGGTCTCAATGCGTGCCACAGCTTCCAGTGTTCGTCTTTTACTGATTAACTGTTCTACGCGTGATAACAGAATTTCGGCTTCGAAGGGTTTGGTGATAAAGGCATCAATATTTAATTGGATGCTCTCCAATTCAGTATGTTTATCGTCTTTACCCGTTAATAAGATAATGGGAATGGTAGAGGTGGGGACATGTTTTTTAATATGCCGGCACATCTCCATTCCATCCATCACAGGCATCATCAGGTCAGTGATAATCAAGTCGGGAAGTGATTCCATACAGCGTTTCAGCCCTGTTTTTCCTTCCGGGGCAGTCAGGCAATGGTAATGGGAATGAAGAATATCGTGGATAAAGTTGATAATTTCGGGATTATCGTCTACAATTAAAACAGACGGAAGGGTATCGGTGCTTTCGCATATTTCTTTTTTATGATTTTCAGGCTGTACTTTGGATGGAAATGTTTCAGCTTCTTGAAATATTGGGAGAGTAATTGTTACGGTGGTTCCTTTATTCTCTTCCGAAACAAGGTTGACTTGTCCTCCATGCAGCTCAGTGTAGGTCTTTACCAGATAAAGGCCGATACCTGTACCCTCTTTCTTTCCTTTAGTGCGTGAAGACTGAAAAAAACGTTGAAAAATATAGGGCAGGTCTTGGGCCGGAATACCTTGTCCTGTATCTGATACGCTGACGGACAATTCTTTCTCTTTGTATGATAGGGAAAGAGTAATGCTTCCTCCATCTTGAGTGTATTTCAGTGCGTTGGAAAGTATATTGTTGAGGATTGACTCCCATTTGACGAGGTCGATATCTAGATAAATTTTTTCTTGGTTGGTTTTGAATTGGGTAAGAATATTCTTTTCCTTTGCCACCTCTTCATAAGATTGAAACTGCGAACGGGCAAATTCTACCATTTCCGTATGTGAGAGAATAAGTAAGGTATTGGAGTCACTGTCTAAACGATTGAAGTTTAACACTTGATGAATCAGTGAATTAAGTTTAATAGCATTACGCTGTACCCCTTCAAGCAATTTTTTTTCTTGTGGATTTTTGATTTCCGGCAATAGTTTACTGACCGGAGCAAGAATCAGGCTGAGTGGAGTCTTAAAATCATGGGACAGATTGGTGAAAAAATCTATTTTTTGACGTGATTGTTCCATAATTTGCTTTTTCTCTATACGTTCTATATGCAGGCGATTTTTCATACGGAAGAAGTTGATAATCCATGCGGTCAGTCCTGCCAATAAAAGGGAATAAATAATTTTAGCCCAAAGTGTGTAATACCAGGGTGGGCTGATACGGATTTCCAATGTATAGGCATCTTCCGAAGGCTTTCCGTTTATATTCAGTTTGCTGATTCTCAGTGTATAATTCTCATAGTCCAGATTGTTATAAGAAATTCGGTTGGTATTAGGGCTCAGTAGATTCCATTCTCGGTCTACTCCTTCCATGCGGTATACAAATTTATTTTTTTCTTCTAATGAATAAGGCAGATCGGAGAATTCGATGGCAAAATTGTTTTGGTTATGATTTAATTCGATATGATTGGTATAACGGATACTTTTTCCGTTGTTCTCTGTTAATTTTCCATTAATATATAGGGCAGTCACTATCAGGGGACGGTTATTAGGAGAAAGATTTAATATATCCGGTGAAGTAATGGCGTATCCGTCCACGTCTCCCAAATAGATTTCACGTGTGGTTCTGTCGTAATACATACTTGTAAAACGTTTGTTGGTAAGAGGGAGTCTGCGGGTGTCCGATGTTTTTTTATTGATTACCCAAAAACCATTTGAAGTGGATATCCATATATGATCTTCGACTTCCAGCATAGAAAAAACTTCATTGCTGCTGAAACTACCGAAACGAATGGTGGTGATCTCATTGTTTTGAGGGTTAATGCGAAGTATTCCACCTCGGAATCCTGCCCAGATATAACCTTGATCATCGCATAAAATGAAATTTGGCTTTTGATTTCCTGTTATGGAGTCGGTTTGTAGATGAGTGATTTGGTGAGTATGGGGATTTATTTTGTCGATGCCGTTGTTATAGACAAGCACCCATACATTACCTTTGTGATCGGGAATGAGTTGGTTGATAAACATACCCGATAGTCCGTCTTTTATAGAAAAGTTATAGTCGGCAGTGTAATACTCCGAGTTACTTTTCATCATTTTCTGCTTGTCCACTACAAAGATTCCTCCCAAACAAGTGGCTATCCATAATTTTCCTTCCGAGTCTTCCATCAGATGGTAAGCCCAGTTTGCATTATTTTTTCCTGTGCTGTCTACTATATTATAATGTATGAATTGTTGGGTAGTATAATTATAACGGTTTACGCTTCCGTCTGTAGCAATCCATAATTCATGATTATGGTCTTCGGTGATATGACGGATGCGGTTGTGGGCTAAGTTATGCCTGGAATCTCCCATTTTATACCAGATGGCATCAGAAGTATCTTTTATTGACCGCTTGGAACGGATGATACCGTTGCTTCCGCCAAACCAATAGTTGTTACGAGTATCTTTGAAAATGGAGAAAAATTGGTTGCCTTCTCCTGTTCCTGTCATTTGAGAAATCGGTATATACTGGAAGGCATTATTGTTGTGTGACAGAGAAATGCCATAATTGGTGCCTAACCATACATTTCGTTCGCGGTCTGTGAAAATATTCCATATGATATTGTCGGCAAGCGATTGCAAATTTCGCGAGTCATGTCGGGTATGCAATAATGGCTCATTTTCTTTGTAGATGTAAAGGCCATTGTCTGTGCCTATTAATAGACGTTGTTTTCCATCTAGTGCCAACGACTTGACAGAGTTGGCATGAACTGTTTCTATCTGTTCTATGTCTCCATTGGCAGGAGTATATTTAAAGAGACTTCCTTCCGTTCCAATCCAAATACATTTTCGGATAGTGTCTTCCAGCAGGGAATTGATAAACTGATTATTTTTATGTTGGGAAACGGGCAGTGGAATGTATTTAAAACTATCGTTTGTAGATGTATATTGGGAAAGTCCGTTGTAAGTTCCTACATAAATATGATTGTCCTGTGAACGGATAACAGAGTAAACAATAGTATGGGGAAGTCCTTTATATGTTTGAGTGTCGAAACGTTTAAGAGTTCGGCTGCTCAGTGTGTAATTATAAAGCCCATTCAGCGTTCCTATCCAAAGTGTTTCTCCTTGTAATGCTAATGAACGTATATCGGCGGGGAAGGTGATTGGTGGTGTTTCGTATAGGTCTGTTTTATAGTTATAGACTAACATTCCATTGTCTGTTCCCAAATATAAAAAGGTATCATTGATGATTTGTCCGCAGTAAATCCATGCATTGCTTTGTTCGTCGGGGGCAGGATGCGATTGTACGGAATACCCGTTATAACTGAATAATCCTTTATTTGAGCCAATCCATATCATGCCTTGTTCATCTTGTAAAAAGCAATTAGTAACGGATGCCTCTGTGCTAAGATTGATATTCTCAAAAATCTGATAGTTTGCTTGCTGCCCGAAAACGGATGTAAAGCAAAGAAGCATATATATAATTATATAGATGGTATATTTTTTCATATCAGATATTTATATCACTCTCTCATGGGCAAAGATAAATGATTTCTTTGAATATTGTGTAAAATATGGGGGAATCTCTTTGTTTCTCTGTTACTGTTGTAGTTTACCTATATCTGCCTGTATGTCGAAGTTGTATTGATCGGCTTCTTTAGAATGATGAGGAAATATCTGTCTCTCAGAAAGTGAGTTCCAGTCCGTCAGAACCATAAAGAGCATCGATTACTTTCTCCCGGTTAGGGAATAAGAACAAGGTATCGGGCTGACCGGCAGAACGTATTCTGATGTGATTAATTGAAAGGACAGAAAAAGATGGTTTGGATGTCGGTAGCTTATGTTTTAAACAGGTTGGCTTTAGTTTGGGATGGAGGAGTACCGGTGCTCCTTCTTTTTATATTTCATTTCGTTTTTTATCACATTTCGTTTTCGTCTTAAAATATTATGTTATCTTTGTGAAAAATTACTCACCTTGATGTGTCTTAAGCTTTGTCTGACAATTCTATTTGTTTTATGTTGCTGTTGCGGCAAAGGGCAAAATGAGGTTGCTGTGGAAAACGACAGCATATTGATGGCATATTATAAAAAATGTAAGGCGAATCTGGACTCTCCCATTGCTTTGGATATGTGTGATACTCTGTTCGTGCGGAGCGAGAAAGCGGGTAACAGACGGTTGATGGCTATTGCAAAATGTTTGAAACTGGATTATTATTACTACAAGAATGATGAGGAGAATATTCTGAAGAGTGTGAAGGAGGCAAAGCTGATCAGCCGGAAATATAATCAATTGAAATATTATTATTTTGCATGGGGGAGTCGGCTGATAATCTACTATCTTAAGCAAAATAAAGCAAATATCGCTTTGTATGAAGTAAAGAAAATGCTTCAGGAAGCCCGGAAGGATAATTATATGCGGGGAGTTGCGGAGTGTTACCGTTGTATGGCGAACATTTATCTTACGCAGGATAATTACCGGTTAGCTTATGATAATTTTAAGAAGACGATAGAGATAGTAGAGGAGAATAATATTGCAGATATCAATATCCCGTCTTATTATGCTTCGCTTGCTCAAGCGGCTGTGGAGTTGAAAAGATGGGATGAAGCAAAAGAAGCTCTGGAAAAAGGAATACTTTTGGCACAAACGGATTACCAGTCTTTTACGACCCGTAAAGCGTATGCATTATATTATATAAAGAAGGGGCAGTTGAATGAGGCATGGAAATATATACAGGATATTGAGAAGTTATTTATACAGAATAAGAATATGGTCACATATATTATGGGGCTTTATTATCTCAAGGAAACCTATTATAGTGTTGCCGGACAATATAGTGAGGCGCTGAAAATGGTGGATGCAATGATGAATGACTCAACTCCCATCCGTTCTAAATATATGGATTATAAATTGGTAAGGGAACAGGGGAATATTTATTGGAAGATGGGTGACAAGCTGAAGGCTGCCGAGTTTTACTATGATTATATTGCGGCTACCGACTCTGTCCGTACAAAAGAGTTGCAGAATTCTGCCACCGAGTTTTCTTCTATTTTGGAGTTGGAGCAGCTGAAGAATGAAAGGAATGAGCTTCAGTTAAGTGTTCAGAAAGATCAATTGCATACCGTTTATTTGGTTTTGATATTCGTTGTTTTGTTTTGGATAATGAGTGGAATTCTGTTCTTTCGGATTTATAAACTCAATAAACGCTTGAAAGCGTCGGAGCTCATTGTTAACAAACAGAATAAGGACTTAAAGATTTTTGCCGATGAGTTGATGAAGGCCAAAGAACGGGCTGAATATGCAAGTATGATGAAAACAACCTTTATTCAGAATATGTCTCATGAGATTCGTACACCGTTGAATTCCATAGTGGGCTTTTCTCAGCTATTGGTGGATATATATCAGGATAATCAGGAAACAAAAGAGTTTGTTTCAATTATCGAAGTCAATAGTGCCAATTTGTTGAGGCTGATTAATGATGTGCTTGATATCTCTTTTCTTGACCAGTCTGAAGAAGTGTCTTATGATAAGGTGGAAGATATCAATGTAAGTTGCCTGTCGGGGATAGAAGCTGTTCGGACGTTGGTGCATGAGGGAGTAGAATTGGAATTTCGTCCTTCGGTAGAGAGATGTTTGATTAAGACCAATCCGGGCAGGGTCTCACAAATATTGATTCATCTTTTGCAAAATGCGGCTAAGTTTACCGATAAAGGTTCTATTGTGTTAGATTATGAACTAAACAGAAATGAGCGGGAAATCATTTATCGCATTACGGATACAGGAAAAGGTATTCCGGTAGATAAGCAGGAATATGTTTTTGAACGTTTCACCAAGTTGGATGACTTTACTCAGGGAACAGGGTTGGGGCTTCCTATCTGCCGGTTGATTGCTGAAAAGCTGGGTGGAACACTGGTTATTGATAAAGAATATACAGTGGGCTGCCGTTTTATTCTGACTCTCCCGCTGATTGAGGTTTAAATTTTCTCTCCTTCTTTTGTTTTGCGTTGCACGATGCGTGCTCCGGCAGGAACATTTTCGGTCACCCATATATTTCCTCCTACGGTTGCACCCTTACCTATGGTCACGCGTCCCAAAATGGTAGCATTGGAATAAACGATTACATCATCTTCCAGAATAGGGTGTCGGGGAATACCTTTGATGGGATTGCCATTGTTGTCCAACGGGAAGCTTTTGGCTCCCAGCGTGACACCTTGATAGAGTTTTACGTTATTGCCAATGATACTTGTTGCACCAATCACCACGCCTGTTCCGTGGTCTATTGTGAAATGATGTCCTATTTTTGCTCCCGGGTGGATATCTATTCCGGTTTCCGAGTGTGCCATTTCTGTAATGTATCTGGGAATCAGAGGTACACCCAATATCAACAATTCATGGGCTATTCGGTAGTTACTGATGGCACGGATGGCAGGATAGCAGCTGATTATTTCACCAAAACAGGTAGCGGCAGGGTCTCCGTAATAGGCTGCTTCTACATCGGTAGCCAGAATGCGGCGCATTTCGGGCAACTTACTTATAAAACGAGCGGCGAGCAATGCTGCTGTTTCACGGCACGGTTCATTGTTGTTCGTGTTTTCGTTGTTATTATTTTCTTGCCCGAAACACAAACCGGCTTGTATTTGGTCCGTCAACAGGTCGAATAGGTTTTCTACATTTACTCCTATGTGATAAGTAATGGTATGACTGTTGATAGTAGAATTACCAAAATATCCGGGGAAGAGGATGGAACGGGCTAACTCTACAATTTTATATAGTGATTTAGCGGAAGGCAGAGGGTCTCCGTCTTTGTGTTGATGAAACAGTCCTTTATAAGATTGGCTGTCGGAAAGTTCATCTACTGCTTGGGTCAATATGCCGGTATAGTCGAATGAAGTCATATATATCATTGTTAATGAGGACAAAAGTAAAGAAATTCTATATCATTGCCAATAAATGGAAGGAATATTGGGTTTTATAGTTTATTTTTGCAGAAAAAAGAAGATGTTTTATGGCAAATAAGAAGAATCCTTTCGCAGGCAAGGTAAAGCAAGGGAATAAAAAAAAGCCGAGTGGCAAACGGATTGGGAAGTCAAAACCGGATAAAGCGAATAATCAGTTGAATAGACGGGTAAAATAAGCGTTCATTTATGATGTGGAAGAGCGTTTTCGTTTCTTATGGGGTTGTGTCAAAACGTGGATAATGCTGTCGTTTAGTTCGTAGGGGCGAGGTTTGCTCGCCCGAAAACAGTTTGTTTTGTGTCTTCGGGCAGGCAAACCCTGCCCCTACAGCTGACGATGGGATAGGCCGGTTTTGTTTTGGCACCCTCACGAACGGAGTGACTCTCCTTATTTCTCCACCAATGCAAAGTCCAGCTGTTTCTTCTCCAGGTTGGCACGTGCCACTTTAATGGTGACAGGGTCACCCAGGCTGAATTTCTTATGATGACGTCGCCCTATTAAGCAATAGTTCTTTTCGTCAAAGTCATAATAGTCATCGCCTAAGTCGCGCATAGGAACCATGCCTTCGCACTTATTCTCATTGATTTCAACATAGAGTCCCCATTCCGTTACTCCCGAAATGACTCCTTCAAACTCCAAGCCTACACGTTCACTCATGAACTCTACTTGTTTATACTTCACCGAAGCGCGTTCTGCGTTTGATGCAATTTGCTCCATTTCAGAACTATGGTCGCACAAATCTTCGTATTTATCCTTTTGTGCCGTTCGTCCTCCTGCCAGATAGCGGGTGAGCAAGCGATGTACCATCATGTCCGGGAAACGGCGGATGGGAGATGTAAAGTGGGTATAGAAATCAAAAGCTAATCCATAATGGCCTATATTAACTGTTGAATAACGTGCTTTCTGCATGGCACGCAAAGAAACAGTTTCTATCAGGTTTTGTTCTTTCTTGTCCTTTATGTCATCCAGCAGGCGGTTGATGGATTTGGAAACCTCTGACTTTGAGCCCGAAGTGCGTATTTTATAACCGAAGCGGTTAATAAACCAATTCAGGTTTTCCAGTTTGTCGGGGTCGGGAAGGTCATGGATACGATAGGGGAATACTTTTGCTTTTTTATTTTTGGGCACTTTGCCGATTGTTTCAGCCACGGTACGGTTGGCAAGAAGCATAAACTCTTCAATCAGCTTGTTGGCTTCTTTGGACTCTTTGAAATAAACACTTAACGGTTTTCCTGTTTCGTCAATCTCAAATTTTACTTCAATGCGGTCAAAGTCGATGGCGCCTGCCGCCAATCGTTGTTTGCGCAGGATTTGAGCTAACTTGTTCAATTCCAGAATTTCTTCCTTGTAATCACCTTCACCGGTCTCGATGACTTGCTGTGCTTCCTCATAGGTAAAACGGCGGTCACTCTTAATCACTGTATGTTTGATGCGTGAATTCTTCACTTCACCTTTTTCGTTCATATCGAAAATGACAGAGAATGCCAGCTTTTCCTCATTGGGGCGGAGAGAGCAGATGAAGTTACACAGGCGTTCGGGCAACATCGGAATGGTGCGGTCTACCAAGTAAACGGAAGTTGCACGTTTTTCTGCTTCTTTGTCTATTGTACTTCCTTCTTTTACATAGTGTGTAACATCGGCAATATGTACTCCGACTTCCCACAGTCCCGGTTTGATAAGCCGGATGGACAGAGCATCGTCAAAGTCTTTTGCATCTTTGGGGTCGATGGTAAAGGTCGTTACGGCCCGGAAATCTTCCCGTTCGGCATAGTCGGCTTCCGTTATCTCGGCCGGAATCTTTTCGGCGGCGGCCTCTACGTTTTTGGGATATACATACGGCAGTCCGTATTCTGCTAGAATGGCATGCATCTCAGTGGTGTTTTCGCCTGCCTTGCCCAAGATGTCCATAACTTGCCCGATTGGGTTTTTGGCTTCTTTCGGCCATTCTATTATTTTTACGACAGCTTTATCGCCATTTTTCCCTCCTTTCAATTTATCTTTGGGAATGAAAATGTCATTTGCCAGCGTACGGTTTTCGGTAACAAGGAAAGCATAGAATTTGTCGACTTTCAATGTTCCGACGAATGTATCGTTTGCCCGTTCGATGATTTCAATTACTTCTCCTTCGGGGTTGCGGTTCTTGCGTTTTGCAAACAAGGCAATTTTGACTTTGTCGTTGTTCATGGCGTGTGCCGAGTTTCTTTCGGCTATAAAGATGGTCTCTCCTCCGTCCTCCGGGATGAAAGAGTTCTTACCATTGCTTTTACGCTGAAAAATACCCGTCATAATCAGTCCGTGGTCGTTCAGCTTATATTGCCCTTTTTCAACTTCTTGTAAGAAATCATCCGCTATCATTTCGAGGATGATGTCGGCGCAAAGCATTTTAAGAGGATGAGTAGTTAAGTTTAACCCGCTTGAGAGCTGTTTGAGGCTGAATGTTTCATTCGGCTTGGCACGGAAATAGTTGATGAGGCGTTCTGCCAGTTCACTCTTCTTCATGCGTTTTCCTGCTTTTTTTTCTTTCTTTTTAGCCATAAATGGGTATTTTAATGTATTATGTGCTACAAAGTAAACAAAATAATTGGAATAGCGGTTCAATAGATGCATTAAATTTGGTTGAATATGAATGAAACGTGCTATCTTTGTCCGTTCAAAAATGACGATTATGGCTGAACTTGAGAAAAGAGCTAGAGAAAAAGGAATCTATAAAGTTACTTTATGGGGCAGCTTTGCTAATTTCCTGCTGGTTATTTTTAAATTTCTGGCCGGGATAGCAGGGCATAGTGCTGCTATGATGGCAGATGCCGTACATTCTCTTTCCGATTTCGTAACGGATGTGGTGGTCATACTGTTTGTTCGTATTTCCAATAAGCCTCAGGACAAGGGACATGATTACGGCCACGGCAAGTATGAGACTTTGGCTACTGCCTTGATTGGAGTGGCACTTTTGGGAGTAGGCTGCGGAATCTTATGGAACGGTGCCGGCGAAATCTTGGCCTTTATGCGCGGAGAACAGTTGCGTGCGCCCGGAGTGCTTGCACTGATTGCGGCTCTTGTCTCTATCTTATTGAAGGAGATATTGTATCAATACACTGTCCGTATGGGCAGAAAGTACAACTCTCAAGCAGTGATTGCCAATGCATGGCATCATCGGAGCGATGCATTGTCTTCTATCGGAACGGCTTCAGGTATTGGCGGAGCTATTCTGCTAGGTCCTCATTGGGTGGTGCTCGACCCTATTGCCGCCGTGATAGTCAGTTTCTTTATAATGAAAGTGTCTGTCAAGCTCTTGGTCCCTTGTATTGATGAACTGCTGGAAAAATCATTGCCCGAAAGCGTGGAACACGAGATTGAGCAGACGGTCCTGGCTTTCGACGGGGTAACAGAGCCTCATCATTTGCGCACACGGCGTATCGGGAATAACTATGCCATAGAGATTCATGTCCGTATGAATGGGGATATACCGTTATATAAAGCTCATGAGACAGCTACGGCAATCGAACGGAAATTGAAAGAAAAATATGGAGAAGATACCCATGTGGGTATTCATGTGGAACCGGTGAAGTAAAATGTGATAAGGAAGAATGGAAAAAAGAATATTGGTAACCGGAGCAAGCGGGTTTATCGGCAGTTTTCTGGTGGAAGGCGGCTTGGAAAGAGGCATGCAGGTATGGGCAGGAGTGCGTAAAAGCAGTAGCCGCAAGTATTTGAAGGATTCCCGTATCCGGTTTGCCGAACTGGATTTTGCTCATCCCGGAAGGCTGGTGGAACAATTGACGGTTCACAAACAAATGCATGGAGGATGGGATTATATCATTCATTGTGCGGGTGTGACTAAATGTCGTCATAAAGAAGAGTTTGAACAAGGAAATTATATTTATACCCGTAATTTCGTAGAGGCGCTGCAAGCATTGGATATGGTTCCCGAACAATTTATCTATATCAGTTCGCTTAGTATCTTCGGACCTATACGTGAAGAGAATTATACGCCCATTAATGAACATGATACGGCGATGCCCAATACCGCTTATGGAGTCAGTAAACTGAAGTCGGAACATTACCTGCAATCATTGTCCGGTTTCCCGGTTGTGATTTTCCGGCCGACCGGAGTCTATGGCCCTCGAGAGAGAGATTATTTCCTGATGGCTAAATCAATCAAACAGCACGTAGACTTTGCCGCCGGCTTCAAACGTCAGGACCTTACCTTTATCTATGTGAAGGACTTGGTGCAGGCAGTCTATCTGGCTATAGAGCATAAAGTGAAGCATCGTGCCTATTTTGTAAGTGACGGAAATGTATATTCCAGCCGTGCTTTCTCCGATTTAATACAAAAAGAGCTTGGTAATCCGTGGGTTATACACTTTAAATGTCCGCTATTTATTTTAAAAGTTGTATCTTTGCTCGCTGAATTTTCAGCGCGTTGCTTGGGAAAGGTAAGCACGCTGAATCGTGATAAATATAAAATAATGAAACAACGCAACTGGCAATGCGACATTACTCCTTTGACGGATGAATTGGGATATCGTCCCGAATATCCGCTGGAAAGGGGAGTAAAAGAGATTATTGCCTGGTATAAGAAAGAAGGATGGCTTTAAATTTATTCAAACGTGTAGACAGTGTAAAAGGATTGTTTGCCGTCGAGAGTATCAGCTTGATATATAATGCTCTCACTACGATTATGGTTTTGATATTGTGGCCGCGCATGGATCATCCCGGCACAATGTTGCTGGAACGTGCAGGTATTGTGGTTATCACTTTTGCATTGATATATTTGTATCATAAATATCCTTGTAAATTATCCGCATTCATTCGTATGGCTGTACAAATGGCGTTTTTGGCTTATTGGTATCCCGATACCTTCGAGTTCAACCGCTTGTTCCCGAATCTGGATAATTTCTTTGCCTCTGCAGAACAATTCCTGTTCCGTTGCCAGCCATCGGTGGAGTTCAGCGAACTTTGCCCGTCCATGTGGTTCAGCGAGCCCTTTAATCTAGGCTATTTTGCTTATTATCCGATGATTGCGATAGTGACAATCTATTATTTCCTTTTCCGTTTTGAATGGTTTGAAAAGGTATCTTTTGTATTGGTTACCTCATTTTTCATCTATTATCTTATTTATATATTGGTCCCTGTAGCCGGTCCGCAGTTTTACTTTCCCGCCATCGGCATGGATAACGTGATGGCGCAACACTTTCCGGCGATTGGAGATTATTTTAATCACAATGATATTCTGTTGCCCGGTCCCGGTTTCGATCATGGTTTCTTTTATAATCTTGTAGAGGCTTCTCAGGAGGTGGGCGAACGTCCTACCGCGGCTTTCCCCAGTTCGCATGTCGGTATTTCCACTATCATCATGATTATGGCCTATCGGGTAAATAAGAAGTTATGCTGTTTCCTGGCACCCTTTTATGTGCTTCTTTGCTGCGCCACGGTTTATATTCAGGCACATTATCTGATAGATGTGATTGCCGGTTGGGTTTCTGCTGTTTGTATTTATATTGCGGCTACGTGGATGTATAAACGCTGGTTCGCTTCGGTGGTGTTCCAATTGGTGGCCAGATAGAAACGGATAGAGAGGCAGGCGGTTTCTTATTGTCGGCTAAGGCTTTTTAAACGGAAGATTATTACAGTCTACGGCAATGGACTGTACAGTCCACTGTAGCAGACTGTACGGTCCACTGCAACGAACCATACAGTCCGCTGCCGAAGACTGTAGTAATTCGACGGACAGACAGGCATAATTGAAAGAATGAAAACGTTTAGTCCGGCTAATGAAACGATTTAGAAAACTCAAAAAACTCGTTATCTTTTCCAAAAACGTCCTTGTCTTTTGGAAGGTGCATGATTTCACGTTAGTACGCATAAGTCTGCACGTATGTTCGTATAGCCCTTTACGTACGTTTCGAGGCGGATAAGACAGGTCTCACTCCTCCCTGTTTTTGGAGACTGAGTCTGAAAAACTTTCACACGGAATCCCCATGGATGGGAGGTTGCAATACCTGTTATGTGTGAAAGCAGATTGTATCAACTTTGCTGATAGGCAGCTTTCCTTCACCGGTATAACTTCATCTTTTCTTCAAAAGAATTGGAATTTCTCGGAATGCATTGCGATTTTTGATAGAAAAACTCAAGACCTTTTTTCGAGAAGTTTCATGGTTTTGGGGAATTTTTATTGGCCCCTTCTTCGTTCTTACCGGAGATTATAATAAATTAATACTTTAGAGTGCAGTGTTCCCTTATTGCATGCATTTTAAAATTACAGAAGAAAACATTGTTTATTGATTTCGTTAACTTTAAAAAAATAATTATGGATGTATTTTCGAAAGTAAATAAGTGGCTGGTTTGGGGAATGGGCATTGTGTTTGCCATGGGGTTTCAGTCTTGTTTGGATGATGACAATGACAATTGGTATGGGAAAGTAATACCCAATGCATTGGTAACGGTAAAAAACGTGGATGATGGTTCGTTTTTCCTGCAATTGGACGACAGCACGACATTGTTGCCTATAAATGTTGCGTCATCTCCTTTTGGTGAAAAGGAAGTGAGAGCGTTAGTCAATTATGATGAAGTGGACGAGGTTAGCGGCAGATACAGTAAGGCTGTACATATTAACTGGATTGACAGTATCCTGACTAAACCGATTGCTCCTGATTTGGGAGAAGAAAATGATGTCGTGTATGGTACTGATCCGGTAGAAATAGTGCGCGACTGGGTTACTATTGCAGAAGATGGTTATCTGACACTTCGCTTCAGAACAGAATGGGGAGATCGTACTGAACCGCATTTCGTTAATTTGTTGAAGAGTCAAGATCCGGCTAATCCTTATGAAGTAGAATTCCGCCACAATTCACATGGTAATATGTGGGGAGAGTTGGCAGATGCTCTTGTAGCATTTGATTTGAGTGATTTGCCGGATACACAGGGTAAAACAGTGAAGTTGAAGTTGAAATGGAAATCTTTTGATGGCGATAAGTCTGCGGAATTTGATTATTGTACTCGCAAGGGAACTCCGGCCGCTTCTTCTGCCATTCTGTCTCAAAGAAGTATTTTGAAGATTCAATAACGTGATGACGTGAATTGCAATCGTTTCTGATGATGAGCAATGAGAAAATAAGGAAGGAGGACTGTCCAAAGTAACTGTCCGGTCATCGATGATAGAACGATGAAATGATAGTTACTTTGGACAGTCTCTTTCTTTTATTTATAACCGGTTTGTGTGCAGAAGAAGAGTCCCCTTAAGGCGTAAGGGTAAACTCTCCATCCAGACGTATATCATTGGAAGCTGTGCCGACCATAACTTTAAACTCTCCCGGTTCTACTACTTGCTTCATTTCCATATTATAAAGTGACAACTCTTCTTTTCCCAGGGTAAAGGTTACTTGTTTGCTTTCTCCTTTCTTTAAAAAGATACGTCGGAATCCTTTTAACAGGATAGGAGCTTGTGATACGGAAGCTACTTTGTCGCAGATGTAGAGCTGCACTACCTCTTCACCATCTCTGTCACCGATATTGGTTATCGTGCAACTCACTTTTTGCAAAATGTCAGGAGAATTCCCTTTTTCCAATTTTAAGTGACTGTAATCAAATTGAGTATAGCTCAAACCGTAACCGAATGCATATAGTGGAGTTCCGGCTTCTTCTACATAAGACCGTTGCTCTCCTTGTGAATAAAACAGGGGTAGTTGCCCTTCACTTCGAGGAATGGATACCGGTAAACGTCCGGCCGGGTTGTAATCTCCAAACAAAACATCGGCTATGGCTGCACCTCCTTGTTCGCCGGGATACCAAGCGGTCAATAAGGCTTGTGCTTTTTCTGCTGCCAGATTCATATTGAGCGGACGACCTTGGATATAAATGACTATTACCGGTTTTCCTGTAGAGGTTATAGCTTCCATCAGTTTTTCTTGATATCCCAATAACTTCAAAGTGCTGCGGTCATAGCCTTCTCCACATTCCATGTCGGATAATTGTTGGTTCTCTTCTTGAGTAACCGTGGCCGCTCCGGTTTCAATGTATTTGGTTTTGAAGTCACGGGCACTCGAACCGCCTACTACCAATACGACGGCATCTGCTTTTTGTGCGGCTTCCACAGCAGCAGGAATGTGATGGGCGGTGGTGTCACGAATAGCACATCCTTTGACATAAGTCACCTGTGTGGAAGCTGAGACGGTATTTCGTATGCCGTCTAAAACGGTGGTAATCTCTTTACGTTCCTGAGGTGCTGTGTAATCTCCCAACTGATTGTACATATTGTCAGCGTTCGGGCCGATGACTGCAATGCTTTTCAGTTGTTTGCTTAAAGGCAATATACCTTCATTTTTCAGTAATACCACTCCTTTGCGTGCTACTTGGCGTGCCAATTCCTTATGTGCCCGGGAGCGTACCGTCCGTCCGGCTTTCTCAGGAGATACATACGGGTTTTCGAATAATCCCATACGGAATTTGAGACGGAGTATATTGGCAACCGCCCTGTCTATATCCTGCATACCGATAAGTTTTTCTTTTAATGCCTGTCGAAGGTTTTTTCCATAGGCGTTTCCCCCTAAATCCATATCTACTCCGGCCTTTAAAGCCAATACTGAGGCTTCTTTGTGATTTTGGGCAACCCGGGCGCCGGTTATGCCTTCAATACTTGATAAATCGGAATATACGAAGCCATTAAATCCCCATTCTTTGCGCAGTATATCACTGAGTAAATATTTATTGGCCGTACAGGGAACACCATCAATGGAATTGTAAGAAGTCATGATTGTGCCTGCTCCTGCTTCCACTGCTTTCTTGAAAGGATGCAGATAGTCTGAAAATAATTGTCGCATACCGATATTGGCGCGTGCACCATTGTGTCCGGATTCAGGGATACCGTAAGCAGCAAAATGCTTGAGGGTGGAGAAAAGATGTTTTCCGTCATTTTGCACTTCTCCCTGCATACCTTTCATAAAAGCAACTCCCAAAGTAGAGGTCAGTACAGGATCTTCGCCAAAAGTTTCCTCCATACGTGACCATCGTGGCTCTCGTGCAATGTCCAATACCGGACCGTATCCGATATTAGCCCCTTGCAAACGTGCCTCCAATGCTATTGTTTCACCCATTTTGTACATTAACTCTTTATCCCATGTGCTGGCTTGTGCCAATGAAGTGGGAAAGACGGTAGTACCGATGGCCATATGACCGTGTGGACATTCTTCGGCAAAGAGAATGGGAATTCCCAAGCGAGTACTGTCGATGGCATATTTCTGTAATGCATTCAATGCTTTGGCACCGGATTGGGGATTTAGTCCGGTTTCTAAAGTCTTTTGTGTCCATGGATCGGCACGTAGCACTGCCCAGAAAGAACCGATGGGTGCAGCGCTCATCCGTTCTTTATATAGTTCGGAAGGCACTACACCCTTGGATGTTTTGGTATACATTTCCCATCCTAGCGGACAGCATAACTGCCCGATTTTTTCGTCTACGGTCATACGTCCCAGCAAATCTTTCACTCTGCTTTCAACAGGTGCGGAAGATTGTTTGTATAAAGGAGTTTGTGCCGACACATGGACGGCACAAATCACAAAACAGGTTGTTAATACACTTTTTATATTCATTGATTCAATAATTGTTTGATGGCTGCATTGTCTTCTGCTCCCTTTTTGTGCTTGACAGGAGGTTCAAACAAGGCATCCAATTGATATATTTTCAACTCTTTGGCAGGAGTAAACGCTTTTGATGCTACATAGTTTTTCACAGAATGGAGTAACTGTCTCATTGCAGGGCGTTTCTCTATGTCCTTATCCGGGTCGGCACATAAGATAAATAGGCTGCCTTTACCTATACGTGCTTCAAAAGCAATACCCAGTTTTTGGTTGTATTCATAGGTATCGATACTTTGTATGATGGGGGTGATATCGGTCAAATCATTAAGTTCCATAGCGGTGGCATAGTTTAAAATGTCCCACCATTGCCAATCGGCATAAGAGGTAGTTGGGAATTCGCCAAAGGCCGGGTGATTACTGTCTATGAGTGTCCCGACAATCATAGGGTTCCAGTTGAACATAATCGGATTCCAGAAGTGGCTGGCAAATTTAGTTTTGCGTCCTTTAACGTTTTCGGGGATAAGTAATACTTTCTTTCCTTGTTGCAAAGCTGTTTTTACTTTTTCGTTATAAGTGCGTGCATATACATAGTCATCGGCTGCTGTTTGTTGGCAGGGATATACCCAAATGTCCCATTCATTATGGTAGGTATCATTCAGGGTGGTATGTAAAGTCAATTTTTCGGCATGACTCACATTGTTGAGGCTGATGTTTACTTTGCCTAAAGAGTCAACAGTAGCACAGGGTATAGCAGGGGTTGAGATATTTCCTTTTTTTACAGTGTTCCCTTTACCATCTTTCAGTTCCCAATTCAGTTTTCCGCGTTTTAACGGATGTTCTCCATAATGATAAATTTCCAGTTTTGCCGTGAAAGTTTCATTGTTCATATAAGTACGTTTCGGCATACGTGCTAAAAGAACGGTAGGTGCACAGGATTCGCGGTACTTTTCGGGGCTGACCAATCCTTTGCTTTCCCAAAAGGCATCAAGAATACCGACAAAAGCACTTCCTTGTCCCGGAAAATCTGCAAGTCCCAGCAATTGGAAACCACCCGAATTTGCAGTACGGAGTAATGATTCGTTTACTTCTTTATATTGTAAGACTGTATGAGCACCGGTTGCACGGAAAAAATCATCTGCTTGATGTAGCATTCCATTGCGTGCCAATCTTTCTCTGAATACCTCAAAATTACGAGGAGATACGACTCCGGTATATTTTTCCATTTCTGCAAAATTAGGATACATGCAGCGCTGTCCGGTTTCGTGTGCAATGACAGGGCAGTCAATATCCGATTCTTTTTTACGGTCCCAGTCTGTAGATGGTTTACCTTCGTATACAGTTATCCATCCTTTTTCTGTCACATGCGATACATAATATTGATCGGAGGGGGTGTGCGTACGGGCGGTAGATGCAGAGTAGAGTCGGCGATTGTCATGCTTTTGAGCTTTCTTCACCAAGTCTTCCAAAACATTAAAATTACCTTCGTTTTCATTTCCGTTACACATTAAAATAAAGGAAGGATGGTTTCCATATTCTTCCAATATGGCATACATTTCTTTCTCGAAAAAGTCACGTCGTGCAGGATATTGTCCGACGTCTTTAATCCACATAGGCAATTCTGCTTGCAGGTATATTCCTACTTCATCGGCAGCATGGAAAGCGGCTTCGGGGGGACACCACGAATGAAAACGGATATGATTCATGCCATAATCTTTTACGGTCAGGAAGATACGTTTCCAGTCTTCGATAGTTGTTGACGGATATCCGGTCAAGGGAAAGACACAGCAGTCCAATGCTCCTCTTAAGTGAACATTGCGCCCGTTTATTTGGATATGATGTTTGCCTTGCGTGACTTCTCGCATACCGAAAGTTATATTTTTGCTGTCCTGTTTGTTATCGGCGGTAAGCATTGCTTTTACTTCGTATAGATAAGGAGTAAATTCATTCCATAATTTTATATTTTTACCCATGCTGATTTCTTTAATCAGTTGGTTGCTTCCTTCTTTTAAAGTAATGGGAAAAGATTGTTCACTGACAGTTTTGCCACCTTTTTCGTTGATAACCAGTTGTAATAGTCCATTAGTCGGTTGTCCGGTGGTATTATTTACAGTGATGTCCAATGTTACCGTTCGTGTTTCTATATCTGGATATGCTTTTAAAGCATGTATATTTGTCTTTTCGTATGCCGTTAATTCTATTTTTCCTACTATGCCGTTCCAATTGGTTTGCGTGTATTCTGTAGTTCCATGATTCCATTGATCCATTGGATATTTCAAGCGATTGTCTACACAAATCGTAAGAATATGCATGCCGGGAGTCATTTGCTTGCTCAGTAAAAAACGGTTTGGTACACTAAGGTGTTCTTTGGCACCGATTTCTTTTCCATCTACATAAACAGTTGTTTCCCAATGGCATCTTTCCAAGTTGAGTGTGATTTCTTTGTCTTTCCATTCTTCGGGAATAATCACTTCGCGTTGATACCATGCTTGGCCGCAGTATTCAAATTTACGGGTAAGACGGTCTACATATCGGGCGGTTGTCAACATACCTTTTCCGCCTTCGTCGGTACTGCCCGGCAACATGATAGATTCGGTAAGTTTTGCTTGATAGAGTTCTGAGCCCGGTGTCTTTCCGAATCCCATGGGGTCAGCCTGAAAACGCCATGTTCCCGATAAATCGATTCTTTCTTGTTGTGCAGACAGTAGTTGCGCACAGCACAGCATCATGGCGAATAAGAAACTTTTTTTCATATATAATCTTGATTAAAAGAATTAGATTAAGATATCTTTGTGGATACAAAGAAACACTATTTTCCTTGATTAAAGAATAGATTAAATAAATAACTGAATGGATTATTTTATGATTTAGCCATTTCCCGAGGGGAGAGTCCCATTTGCTGCTTAAATATACGTGAAAAATACTGAGGCGATTGAAAACCACAAAGAAAACAAACCTCTTTGACGGATTTTTCAGTATTCTTTAGCAATTCGATGGATTTATTGATCCTAATCTGATTCAGATAATCTAAAGGAGAAAGATTCAAGTTCTGTGAGAATAATTTTCTTAAATAACGTTCACTGATACTTGCATATTCGGCTATATCATTGATGTTGATGTCTGTTTGGTAGTTGTGCCGGATATAGCAAACTGCTTTCTTTAACAGCTCATTTGTGCAGATAGACAGATAGGTCTCATGCATATATCTATAGAGAAGAATTAATAATTCTGCATAATACATTACTACCAGGTATCGATAATGCGGTCCTTTATGTTCCATTTCATTGACAATGCGTTGTATAGTTCTCATTACACCTACATTGTTCACTATTTTAATCAATCTGTTTTCTTTAGAAAACAAAAAGGAAGGTGTAGGTATAGGTTCTGTGCCAACTTTGATATTTGAATGAAAAAGAGAAAATATTTCGGGTAAAAATTCTAATTGCATTAATATCGTGCCATTTGCACCGGCTTCAAATTGATGTTCTACATGTGGAGTGATAATCATGATGTCACCTTCATGGAAACTTATGCTTTCATTGTCCAGATGCAATATGCAATTTCCTTTTTTTATATAATTAATCTCAATGCGCATGTGTTTGTGAGGGCCATACGTTTCGAAAGGACAGAAGGAGGTAAAACGAAAGACATCTGCCAGACGTTTACTTTTTAAACTTGATGTAATCTGTTCCAATACTTCCCAAAGGGAATATTCCGTTATTTTATTCATAGTATTTCATTTTTGTATAAAACAAAGTTTGTATGGACACTAGAATTTGCCGGTTTTATTCAGTAGAATTCTAGTGTCCTATGTCCCGATATTTGGGTCCTTATTTTGACTAAACCTATTAATAGACAGATTGGGGAGTTTCCTCCTTTTTACCTTTCGAGCTTGGTTTTACTAACGAACAAATTTCTTCAAATGAAATGGATTTCACGGGAGCAAAAGCATTGGATTTCATATAGTTAATCAAACTATATAACAATTGCTTTTTTTCAGGAAATGTATCCTGATGGTTTAGCAAGTCCATGCTGCATACTATTAATTTCCCATTTAGACAATTAGTTTCAAAAAGAGTCGCTAATCGGCGGTTATTGGCAAAGTTGTCTACACATTCCACTAATGGAGTAATGTGTTGATATATGCTATCGATTACTAAAGTGCGCGATTGGGTTGTCAGACTCCACCATTGCCAGTTGGTATGTCCCTCTGTTGGGAAATGTGCAAAAGCTTTATGAGTAGGATCTAACAACAGTCCCATTGTACCTGCTTGTTTGGGAAAGTGGACAGGACTCCAGAACACCGGAACAAACTTGCCTTGTAAACCTGCACAAAGTTGATAAGGGGGATTGAATAATACTGTTTTACCGGCTGCAAGAGCTTTTTGTGTTTCGGTAAGTTTGTCTGTTACTACAATCTCTTCTTTTTCTATCGTTAAAGTGGCCGGATATACCCATATATTCCAAGTGTTTTTATAACTGGAATTTTCGATGGAAACTCTTAAAGTCAGTCGTTCTGCTTTTTTAACTTCTGATAAAGAACAAGAAATCTTACCGGCTATATTCCCGCCTCCGATTTTTATGTTTGTTAAAGGTATAATACCCTCTTGTAATGGCTGACCGGATGCATTGGTTAATGCCCATTTGATATTCTTATTGTTGATTTCCTCAGAACTATAATTAGCGATCTCAATGTCGGCCGTAAACTGCTCGTTGTTTTTGTATACGGCTTTTGAGAAGCGAGCTAATGGGACCACCGGAGCAGAGAATTGACGAAATTCTTCGGCATTGGCTACGCCTTTGCTTTCCCAAAAAGCATTTAGTAAGCCGACTAATGCAGTTCCTTGGCCGGGAAAATCATGTAAATCTAAAAGTTGAAAACCGCTGATGCCGGGAGTCTTCATGGCACGTTCTATTTCTTCTTTATATAAAATGGCAGCCAAATGACCGGATGCAGACAAATAATCATCTGCCTTTTCTAGCAGATTTTTGTTTTCCAACTCTTGTTTAACTCCTTTGAAATTAAGAGGCTCTAATACACCTGTGTATTTTTCTATTTCTTTTAAATCAGGATACACAGCATACTGTCCTATTTCGTGCGTAATAACCGGAACGGGCATGCTATCTACAGAAGCAGAATAATCTTTATTAAAGTTTGGCATTTCTACATCAAAAACTCCTTGTCCGCGCACCCAACCTTTTTTAGTCCATTGAGTGATAAAGAAATCATCGTGCGGCTCAGGCCAATCGCCATGTCCTTTTTCAAAAGTAAAAGAAGTCGTTGTATACAAATGTCTGGAATCAAGGGATTTTACCGAATCCAATAAACCTCCCAAAAATTCAAAGTCCGGTTGCAATTCATTTCCAAGGCTCAAAAAGCAGAAAGAGGGATGGTTACCATATTCCGATAAAATTCGTTTTGCCTCATTATATAAGAATTGATTCATTTCAGGATTTTCACCTACGGTCAAAGACCAAAGTGGTAATTCCACCTGCAAATAAAAACCGAGTGAATCCGCTACTTCAAATGCTGCTTTAGGAGGGCACCAAGAGTGAAACCGAAGGTGGTTCAGCCCCCATTCTTTAGCGGAACGGAAGACTTTTAACCATCCTTCTTTAGTGGTTGGGGGGTAACCTGTTAATGGGAAAATGCAACATTCCAATGTACCACGAAGGAACACTTTTTTACCATTGACTAATAAATCGGCTCCGTTACGGCTAATTTGGCGCATTCCGAATTCAATTTTCTCTTGCGCCAGACTCTCTTTGGTTTTCATCTTTATTTCCAGCTCATACATTATCGGAGTAAATTCACTCCAAAGCCGTACGTCCTCGCCCATGGGACAAACAAAGTCCAGCATTGTTTCGCCTGCCGAAAGGTCCATTTGCTGTTCTATTTCCGTAACAGATTTGCCTGTGTTTTTCTCTTTTACATGAACAGTCAATGTCCCCGAAGCTTTATTCCCTGTGTTTTGTAGTTTCCCTTTTACATGGATTTCCCGGGTTTGAATATCGGGATATATCTGTATATCTTTCATAAAGACAGCATCTTTCGCCCGCAAAGAGATTTCTCCCAAAATACCATTCCACATGATTTGTGTTTCATTGGTATATGCATGTGCCATATCACCGGCAGTGATGTCGTATTTTTTTCTGTTATCTACTCGAATGGCTATCCGATGTTTCCCCGGTGACAGATATTCTGTTAGGTCAAAGTAATGGGGGCTTATCAAGCTTTCTTGCTCTCCATTTACTTCTTTACCGTCTATCCATACATTTGTTTGCCAAATAACACGCTCCAACTTCAGTTCTATGTTCTTTCCCTCCCAATCTGAAGGAACGGATATTTCACGTATGTACCAAGCCGGTCCTACATAACTGTGTTTGCGAGTGAGATGCAATATTTGAGGTTTGCTTATTGAGGGTAATAACCGATTGGGGATACCGTATCCTGCATCATCCATCGTTCCGGGCAATTTTATTTTGTCGGGAAAAGATTGGGTATACCAATGTTTTGAAATACCTATATCCATACTGTCTATGGCAAATTCCCATTCTCCGGCTAAAGAAAGAATTGACGTACTTTCTTTACATCCTGTCAAAAAGACCATGCCTAAAATAGCAAGTAATAATTGATTTAATAACTTCATATTGTATTTGTCTTATGGTATTATATCCAAATTTGGAAATTAGGATTTATTTCTTTTATATAACTGAAGCACTTGTCGGCTTTCTCTTTATTACCTAGTCCTAAATGCCCCAGCCCCATGAGATAGTGGCAATGGATTCGATTTTTCTTATTCATGTCGTCTTCCCAAATCTGTAAATCAGGTAAAGACACAGCAAAGTAATCCATTACAAAAGTATCATATAAATGTTTTTCACCGTAGGAAATTAGGGAATTAAATCTTCCGCGTGCCTCCGCTTCTTTTCCTACTTTCCGTAAAGCTAAACCTTGATAATAGATTTTATCGGGATTTTGGTCATTGTAGTACATGGCAGCTGTGGGTTGTCCATTGCCCGAAGCAGCTTTTGTGAATGATGAATGTGCTTCATCATGATTACCCATTGCTTCCAAAATGCATCCTTTATAATAAAGGAAATCATTTTCTTGTGCACCATACAGTTTTCCTTCTCCCAAATGATGAGGGTAGACAAAACATTCTTCAATCAAGGCAAGTGCATGCTCGTATTCTCCTGCCTTTAGAGATTTCTTTGCTAATTGTATACGTGCATATTGATATTGGGCAGGTACTTTACCTTCTCCTCCTTCCCAAGGATGGAATTGGCGTTGGTCAATGAGTTGCATGGCTTGTTCGTATTCGCCGGTCAGATTAAGCAATGTAGCATATTCCAAATAGAGATCATCGCGAGTAGCTATTATTTCTTTATGTTTGTTTAATAGATGCAAACGTTCTTTCGGGGAATAATCCATGCGTTTATATAATTGATCCAATTCCATTAAGATGCGTGCGTCTGTTTCATCAAGCATAAATGCCTGTTCAAGTAATTGTACTGCTTCTTTTTTCTTTCCAAGTTTGTTGAAATAAGCTAATGAAAGATTTCGTAATACGGTAGGGAAGCCGTTGTCCATTTCTTTAGAATGTTCCCATGCATCGACAGCTTCCTGGTATTGACGTTTATCATACCATATATTACCTAATAGATAAAAAGCTTTCGGTGCATGTATCGGTAAATTGGTTACGCACTGAAGAGCTAAAATCGCTTCCAGACTATTGGGGAAATATTCATCTAACGGACTGTTTTCTGCTTGACTTACTACACAGACAGCTTCGTCTTGTTGATTCATTCTACATAGGAACCACGCTTTATAATATAACAGCATTGTTGAAGGAGCCGATATGTTGGTTAATGCTGCATTTACCACAGCCAATGCATCTTCCCAGTTGCCGGCTTGGGCGTAGTCTGTAGCTAGTTCTTCATAATTACGTGATTCATCACGCATTAATATTCTTAAACTTGATGGCATTTCTTTTTCACCGGACTGAAGCCATGCTTCAAAACGACATCCAAAGTTGAATTTATCTATATTGAGTGACTCTTTAATCAGTTCTATGGCTTCTTTTTCTCGTCCCAATTTACGAAGAATCATTGCTTTTAAATGACGTCCGCGATGATTATGCCAGTTACGAACTAAAGACTGATTAATTTCGTACAATGCATTATCCCACTCATTATGTGCAGCCGATAATTGGGCCAAAGAGTAATAACCTGAATCTTGCCAAGCAGCGTTCCAGCATGCTTTATAGAACGCATCGTATGCTTCAACAGTTTTATCTTGGTATTTTAATACAAGACCTAAATTATAATAAGGTTCTCCGTCGTAGGGATTTGGATTACGTTCTGTCAGAGTGTTAATAGCCTTGCGTAAATAAAGTTCGGCTTTCTTGAATTGTCCTTTACGGAATAGCCATAATCCCATAGCGTTGTTATTGCGTATATCGCTGTTGTCTCTACGTAGGGCTTCTAAATAATAATCAGTTGGATTGTAAGTAGCATGTCTGTATTGCTCCAAATGTAATCCTGTCAGGTAAAGCTGTTCTGTAGAGCGTACTTCTGAAGGAGGCAATGCAGGTTTTGCAGGTTCAGGAATTGGTTTGATTTCAGTTGATTCAGCCTTCCATGAAAGTAGTAACTTGCCGGTTGAACAATAAATATAAACCTCTGCTTCATCAGGCGATATATTTTTAATGGTATGAGTAAATACCGCTTCTGGAGTCAAATCTGTAATATTTTCCCAAATGATGTCTTCTTGGCGTTTAATCACAATTCGTAAACCTTTCTGTGCGGATGTAGCAAATAGTTTGAGTATTGCATTCTTTGTGTCTTCAGTTTCTATATTCATTAGTAAATCAGAAGTGGCATTCTTTACTACCCCTAATTCACGATAAGGAATAAAGTATTGAGTGAAAATTTTTTCCTCATAAGGTTGCAACCAAGTAAAGTCTGGTTGATTGTCGGTATAAACTCCGGTCATTAATTCGATATATGGCCCATCTGTGTCTGTCAGATTACGATCCCAGGCTTGTCCGAAATCTCCATTTCCCCAAGTCCATTGTTTTTTCCCGGGAGAGATGTGATGGTTGGCTACGTGTAATACTCCTGCTTGAGTATCGTTTTCATAACCGCCTACAAAGTTGTATTTTGAGCGGATAGCCATATATGAAGTGGGTACCGGTATATTTTTATAACGTGAGATGTCTACACCTGCTGAATAATCCATTTTATAATAAATGCCGGTAGCGATAGGATATTTTGATACATCTCGTTTACCGTGATCAAATACAGCATTGACATCGGCAGGGAAAACCGATTGATAGGCTTCATTGACAGCGACGGCCGGGTTAGCCCACCATAGGAAGGTTTGTGGAACAGGAGTCGGATTATATAGTTTTCCTTGAATTTCAAGTACAGCTTTGCCGGGACGTAGGGTAAAACCAGCCATACCTTTCTGATGGAACATCCGTTCGCGTTCGCTCACCCATACGGTAGCACTTCCATCTGCATTTTCTTCAATTGTAAAATCTACAGGTAGATAAGTGCTGGGTCGGTGATGCTGAGGCCAATTGAATTCAATACCGCCGGAAATCCAAGGCCCGGTCAGTCCTACCAAAGCAGGTTTTATAACATGGTTGTAATAAATAAAATGGCGTTTCTTTATTTTATCATAAGCCATTTGTACACGTCCGCCCAATTCAGGAAGAATCATAACCTTGATATACTCATTCTCCAGATAAACAGCATGATAGGTTTCTTCTTGACAAGTATCTGAAATCTTTTCTATGACAGGATAAGGATAAACCACCCCACTACTTCCTTGATAAACTCTATTTTCAAAAAACATCGGATTCTTTTCCGGTTTGCCAATACCATAGGTAGGAAGCAGAATATCTTCTTCCCAAACATTTACTTTTATATCCATATCAGTTTTATTTTTTTGTTATTTCTTTTTCTATATCTTCCAAACTTTTCCCTTTTGTTTCCGGTAGTCGGGCACGAATAAAAAAGAAGCCAGTTAAGCATATGCCACCATATAACCAAAACGTTCCGGCTGCCTGTAATGATTCATTTAATAGGGGAAAACTGTAGGTGAGTATGAAGCTGGCTATCCATAAGAAGAGGGTAGAGATAGCCATAGCTGTTCCACGAATCTGTTGTGGAAATATTTCGGATAATACTACCCATACAATGGGGGCTAATGACATGGCATAACAGGCAATTGCCATCATTACCAGTATTAACATTATCCAACCACTCATTCCTGCAAAGTAACAACATCCCATCAGCAGATAGATAACAGCAAGTCCTGCCGAGCCGATTAACATTAATGTCCTTCTGCCCCAATGGTCAACAGTATAAATGGCAACAAAAGTAAAGATTACGTTAGTTACTCCCGTTATTACAATATTCATCAAGACATCTGACACTTCATAACCGGCAGCCGAAAAGACTTCGTGGGCATAATTGAATATAACATTGATGCCACACCACTGTTGGAAAACAGCCAAAACAATTCCCAGTATTAATACCCGCCGTACACCAGGTTGTGATAATGCTCTCCAATCGTATTTTTCTTTCACCTCTTTGGCGGCTAACCAACGTGGACTTTCAGGGATAATGAAAGCTAATATAAAAAATAAGGCAGCCGGTAATGCTTCTGCCCAGAACATCCATCGCCACGCCTGTTCTATTCCTTCCGCAGGAAGTTGTGAGGTTCCTTCTGTAAATAGGTTTGCTATCATCCAATTGGCAAGTTGTGCAGATAATATACCTAATACAATAGTCAGTTGGTTTAAAGATACCAGTTTTCCACGTATCTCAGTCGGTGATACCTCAGCTATATATATGGGGGAAACATTGGAAGCAATTCCTATACCCAGTCCACCTACAATACGATAGAATATGAACCAGGAAAAATTATCGACAGCTCCTGTACCGACAGCAGACAGCAAAAATAATAGAGCGGATAATATTAATAGTTTTTTGCGACCATATTTATCACTCCAACTACCGGAGAAGCCTGCTCCGACTAAACATCCTAGTAAGGCGCTACTCATTGCCCAACCGCGTAAAGCTGCTGAATCTTCGATAGCGAAGAATGGTTCATAAAAAATTTTGGCTCCGCCAATTACTACCCAATCATAACCAAACAGGTAGCCACCCATAGCAGAAATAAAGCAGATAAATAGTAAATTCTTTGAATTAATGTTTTTCATTGTGTATTATTATATAAATCATACTGCAAAGGAATTGTATTTTTCTGGAATAGGGAATAGATAAATTATTGAATTGGATGGATAATCTTATGATAATAACTTTGCTGCCTGTATAAAGATCACTATCTTTGTTACTGTTAACTATAACTTCTACAGCAATGATTAAACGCAAAGATGGATTTTCGGGTGAAAGAGCTTTAGTACTTCCTGCATCAATTATACATACGATGGAAAATAATCCTTTAGCCAATGCGCTGCATATTACGGACATAGGATACTATCCACGGGCAGAACATCATTTTAGAAAACGGGAAACTCCCATCTCTCAATACGTATTTATTTATTGTGTGGAGGGGAGAGGATGGTTTAGCGTGAATGATGAACGTTATGAAATAAAGAGTAATCAATGCTTTATTTTACCTGCGAATGTACCTCATAGTTACGGAGCCGATGACACAGATCCATGGACAATTTATTGGATACATTTTAAAGGAGACTTAGCAGAATATTATGCTTTACGTTTATTGACCCCTATTGATATCAAACCTACTATTTACTCACGTATTAATGGACGTTTGAATTTGTTTGAAGAAATATATCATACTTTGGAATTGGGATATAGTAAAGAAAATCTGTTGTATTCTTGTTCGGCTTTCCATCATTTTCTTGGTACCATTTGCTATTTGCAAGAATATAGAAATGCTACAGTCAATGATATTTCAAATGATTTAGTAGATGCGGCTATTCATTTTATGAAAGAGAATATAGGAAAAAAACTCAGTATCTCTGAAATAGCCGAGCATACGGGATATTCTGTTTCTCATTTTTCTACCATTTTTAATCACCGTACAGGACACTCGCCTGTCAATTACTTCAATTTGTTAAAGATACAACATGCTTGTTATCTGATAGACTGTACAGATATCAAGATAAATCAAGTTTGCCATAAAATAGGAATAGAAGATTGCTATTATTTTTCCCGTTTGTTTTCTAAGATAATGGGAATGTCTCCCAGCAAGTATAGAAAACATAAGAAAGGATGAAATAAGACCTTATTTGGTGAATATTTACTTCATAATACTTCCTGCAAATAGACTTTTACCTTGTCGATTGAATATTTTTACTGTATAAAAGCCATTGGGCAATGATACTAAAGATAGTTTATGAACATAACCGGTTTTCCATATTTCTTCGTTGGTCATATTATAGATGCTAATAGTTTGTGCATCCTTTATTTCCGGCAGGTAAAGCATATTTCCTTTATTTAATAAAGGTATATCCATATCCGAAACCGTATTCAGAGTTAATGGAGCGCTTTCATTGCCAAAGCGGTCAGCGGCAGTGACGGCAAAGTATCGTTTTTGTAACCAAGGGAGCTTGGCTGTATATTCATACTCATTGGCAATGAGATGGGTAGCTATTAAATTTTGAGGTTGCTTAATGTCAACAGGATATGTATCGGAACCGTATAAATGGTATACAACAGATTGATTGCTGTTATCGGCTGATGCTTGCCAACTCATGCGAAGTTTGCCGTTCGCTATTTGTTGCACCGAAGGATGGGATGGAACAGAAGGTGGAATACTATCTGACCATGTCATAGGAGGGATCAATGCCGGGTAAGTATAAAAGTTTTCTTCCAGTTCGTCTAATACTCCTTTTGTGTTATCAAGTAAAAAGCGATTGCGAAAATAGGCTTGTCCGTTTAGCTTTATCTGACGGGTGAAATGGATTTGACGAACTATTTCGTCCAATGGCCAATCTTGTTCACGAGGGGAGAGGAAATAAATTCCCAGTCCGGGAATAATCCAACGTTTGCCGTCGTTCTCTTTCCAGTCCAAAGCAAAGGGATAGAAATTGTTTCCTTGGAAATACATCATTGGGAACAAGGCATCATGGATTCCTTCTTTTAACCATCTTTGTGCATCTTGATAGACTACATGATAAGCATTCCAGCCGCGAGAGGGATAACGGTTAGTGTCGCGATATTTGCCAATGGGCGAACTACTCACTTTTACCCATGGCTTGATAGACTTGATATCAGTATAAAGGCGGCGTACAATGTCGGTAATGTTATCCCGACGCCATTGTTTCAGCTCCTTCCCTTTTCCGTATCTGCGGTAGGTGTCTTTATCAGGGAATTTATCTGCCTGTTCGGGATAGCGGATATAGTCGAAATGGATACCATCTATGTCATATTGTGAAGTGATTTCTTTCACAATGCGAGAGAGGTATTCTTTTGTTTCAGGATTGCCCGGATCCAGATACCAGTTACCTTTATATAGTTTGCATATTTTTCTATTCCTTTGTACGATGGAGTTTCGTCCCAACAGCTTCACTTGCCGAGTGTTTCCGGCCGGGATAGTCACTATCCAAGCGTGCAATTCCATGCCTCGTTTGTGACATTCTTCAATAGCAAAAGCCAATGGGTCATATCCCGGATTACGTCCGGTATATCCCGTCAGCGATTCGGCAAAGGTCTCAATGGAGGACGGATATATCATATCCCCACGTAGGCGGGTTTGCAATAATACTGTATTGAAATTCGCAGCTTTCAAACGGTCGAGTATATCACATAATTCTTTTTTCTGGCGTTGAATTCCTGTTGCGCTTCCGGCTTTGGTACGCGGCCAGTCCATTCCGCCCAAGGTCGTGAGCCAAGTGGCGCGAATTTCGTATTTGGGCTGTGATATAACAGGTAAAGATTTTAGTATTATCAGTAATAAAGTTAGAAATAGTGTTCGCATTCGCTTTAATTTTATTGCAAAGATAAGAAGTAATCATTTAAATCGTTATTTTTGCAATAATAAAACAATTAAATAGAGTATATGATAACCTTTATTATTGCATTATTGGTTCTTATAGGAGGATATTTTTTATATGGAAGCTATGTAGAGCATCTGTTTAGTCCTGATAAAAATAAAAAAACACCGGCTCTGACTATGGAGGATGGCGTAGACTTTATTCCCCTTCCCACTTGGAAGATTTTCATGATTCAGTTTCTTAATATTGCAGGTCTGGGTCCTATCTTCGGTGCCATTATGGGAGCAAAATTCGGTACGGCCTCTTATCTATGGATTGTATTGGGAACTATTTTTGCCGGTGCTGTACACGATTATTTATCAGGAATGCTTTCTTTAAGGCATAACGGTGAGAGTCTTCCTGAAATAATCGGCCGTTATCTGGGACTTCCTACCAAACAGTTGATGCGTGGCTTTACTGTGGTTCTGATGATATTGGTCGGGGCTGTGTTTGTTGCCGGACCTGCCGGTTTGTTGGCCAAGCTAACACCCGATTATATGGACGTAACCTTTTGGATTATTATTGTTTTCATTTATTATATGTTGGCTACCCTGCTGCCGGTGGATAAGATTATTGGCAAGATTTATCCATTGTTTGCCATTGCTTTGTTGTTTATGGCAGTTGGAATATTAGCTATGTTGATATGGCACCATCCGGCTCTGCCCGAAATAACAGACGGTATACAAAATACTCATCCTGCCGGTTTGCCTATTTTTCCTATCATGTTTGTGTCTATTGCTTGTGGTGCCATTAGTGGTTTCCATGCTACACAGTCACCTTTGATGGCACGTTGCATGAAGAATGAAAAGTATGGTCGTCCAATCTTTTACGGAGCAATGGTGACAGAAGGTATTGTGGCATTGATATGGGCAGCGGCTGCCACTTATTTCTTTCATCAGAATGGAATGGAAGAAAGTAATGCTTCAATAATAGTAGATCGTATAACAAAAGAATGGTTAGGAACCATTGGCGGATTGCTGGCTGTGCTGGGGGTGATTGCAGCGCCTATCACCAGTGGAGATACCGCATTGCGTTCAGCTCGGTTGATTGTTGCCGACTTTATGCATTTGGAACAAAAAAGTATAACAAGACGTTTATTGATTTGTATTCCTATCTTTGCTGTGACTATTGGTATTTTGCTATATAGTCAGCGCGATGCGGCAGGATTTGATATGATTTGGCGTTATTTTGCATGGTGTAATCAAACATTGTCTGTCTTTACTCTATGGGCGATAACTGTATATTTGGTGCGCATGAAAAAGAATTATTATGTCACACTGTTGCCGGCTTTGTTTATGACAGCTGTTTGTTCTACTTATATTTGCATTGCGCCCGAAGGATTGGCTCTTTCCGGCTATATCTCTTATGTGTTGGGAGGAATATGTACGCTGGTTGCAGTTATAGGATTTATAACTTGGTATAAAAAACAAAATAGTATAGTATATGAGGAAATATAAGAAATCAACCTGGTTGCCTGTGGCTTTATTTATTTACACCACAATAATGGCTGTTTATTTTATTCCGCGGAATACGGAGATTGGTAATGCAGAAAAATATGTCACTATAGGGGTATCCTATCTTATTATTGCTTTGCTTTGGATTGTTCTTCGTAAGCAGGAGAAACGCAGAGAACAGGAAGGTCAGAATATGGAGAACAAAAAATAGAATATTTACTTAAACGACAATTGTATGAAGAAATTTTTAGTCAGCTTGGTGATGTTGGTAGTAACAACATTGGGTGCACATGCACAATTTGAAAAAGATGTTTGGTATGTGAATGCCTCACTGACAGGACTTGACCTCTCTCATAGTAAGTATGAAGGAACCAACTTTGGTTTTACATTGGGAGGTGGTGCTTTTGTAGCCGATAACTTTGCAGTATTGTTAAACTTTAAAGGACAGTATGTGGAACATGGAACAGATGAGACTAGTATTGGCGCACAGGGACGCTATTATTTATCCAGCTGTGGAGTATACGGTGGACTTGGAATGGCTTACAAACATCTTTCTAGTGGGGATTATAAGAAAAATCTTGTTTGCCTGACACCGGAAGTGGGCTATGCATTCTTTTTAGGACGAAATCTGACAGTAGAACCTGCTGTATATTATGATTTGAGTTTTAATCATACTTCTGAATACAGCAAATTGGGATTCAAAATAGGATTCGGGCTTTATTTTTAAAGGTATGAAGTAAAAAAATACGGTAGGGATGGGGTTTAAACCTTCCCTACCGTAAATGATAAATTCTCAGAGCTTGTTTCTCTTTTTTCTTTATTTAGTGGGCATATAAATGAGTGAACGGAATCTCTTTACCATCATTTCCACTAACTTTCATTTTCAGTTGACCGCCGTTTTGATCAAAGTAACGAATTTCAATCGGGTGATATCCTTTAGCTAAAGCTTTTTGGCCTACTACTTCACGAGGACCATGAGGACCGTCATTATCAATTACTTGTTCGCCATCAATCACTAACGTACTGCCATCATCCGACAAGAGTGCAAAAGTATAAATATCATCCTGAGGAGCATTAATGTAACCTTTGATAATCAAACCGATATTACCTTTTACTTTCTTGGGAATCATTACATCTTCGATAGAATAATTTCCATTTACCGGTGCCTTTTCAATTTCGGTACATTTATTTCCTTTGAACTCATGCCAAGTAGCTTTCAATCCGGGATTGGATGGCGCAGCTGTAACGGCCGGAGTATACTCGCTCTTGATAAAACGAGTGGTGGTGATATCTCCCGGTTTACCGTTTGTGCGGAATGTGCGGAATGTGAAATCAGTTGTTTCAGTTACTTTTACCGGACCGTCATACTTAGGCGACTGCAAAGTGGGAACAGAACCGTCTGTGGTATAGTGTATTTCAGCACTTGGGTCGAGACAGGTGATGTTGACAATACCTTCACCGATAAAGGCATTTGTCTTGTTAAAACCCTCCAAATCAGGAATACGGTAATTGATATTCATAATGTTGAGGCGTTCAAATTGGTTGGCAAGACGCCGGGCAAATGCATTCCAGTCTTTCTGTGAAGGATTGCTCCAACCCAATTCGGCGATAGCCAACAGACGAGGAATTGCCATATATTGCATACGTTCACGTGAAGGAATCCATTCGCACCAAACATTACCTTGCACACCTAATACTAACGGTTGCATTTCAGCGTTTTGAATTTCGCTCATCGGATCATAATTATAAATATTGGCTACTGAATTCTTATCTTCCTGATAGTCTAGATAGAACTGTCCGTTAGGAGTGAAAATGATAGGATTTCCTTGTCCTGTTGTTTTAGAAGGAGCATTCTTAGCCCAACTGCGCCACCACATGACAGTTGCTGTTTTTGAAAGTCCGCCTTCGATAATCTCATCCCAACCGATCATTTCTTTTCCTTTATCGTTAAAGAATTTTTCCATATCATGAATGAACCATGATTGTAGTTCTTCTTCAGTCTTCAGCTTATTGTCACGCATACGTTTTTGACAGTCGGGACATTTCTTCCAGTTGGTTTTTTCTACTTCATCACCACCGATATGTACATATTTGTAAGGGAAGAGTTCGATGAGTTCGCTATATACATTCTTGCAAAATTCTATTGCCGAGTCTTTTCCGGGACAAACGGGAGAGGAGAAGGTGGTTCCCCAACCGGTTTCATCGAAACAAGATACCCCTTCATAATTGCTTATGGCAGCCAGCATATGTCCCGGCATATCTATTTCGGGAACAATGTCAATACCACGTACTTTAGCGTATGCAATCACCTCTTTGATATCTTCCTGGGTATAATAACCGCCATACAGTGTATCACCTTCTACAATGCGAATCTTGCTTTCGGGAATAGCCATGTCAGGATTATCGTTCACCTTTGATTGGCGGATGCATTCTTTGTCATGAGAATTGAATTTGCGCCAAGCACCTTTTTCGGTCAGCAAAGGATATTTCTTTATTTCGATACGCCAACCCTGGTCGTCGGTGAGATGCCAGTGGAATTTATTCATCTTATAAAGTGCCATTACATCCAACAGTTCTTTTACTTCATCTTTGGAATAGAAATGGCGTGAAACATCCAGCATGATGCCTCGCCAAGTAAAGCGGGGGGCATCATTGATTTCCACACTCGGAATAGCCCAATCTACACCGTCCACTATTTGTTTGGATTCAATTTGAGGAGGGAATAATTGGCGTAAAGATTCAATTCCGGCAATAACTCCACCATAAGAGTTTCCTTTTATATTGATTTTCTTAGTGTCGGTTTTTAATTGGTATGCACCCTCTTTGCCTTCAACTTCTCCCAATGAGAGGGTGATGGTTCCTTCTCCGTCTTGTACTTTTATGTTATATCCGGTGGAAGGAGAAAGTATTCCTGCCAGATATTCGGCAGCCGGAGCCAGCCGGGAATCAGTGATGCCGATGGTGCAACTTTTAGGAAGAACGAATGCGCTGCTGTCTTGTTGAACATTGTTCGGCAGCGGGACGATAGAAACGTCTCTGACAGAGGGAGGAGTGGAAGTACAAGCACCCAACAGCAATGAGCTCGTCACGGTGCAAGCAGCAATCCATTTTTTATAAGTCTGCTTAATCATAAGATAATTTTTTAGGTAGTTAATATATTAGTATTGGAATGTCACTAAAACACCTTTATGGTCTGTCGGCCATACATTCTGCGGTTCGATGAATTTATCTTTTGAAGTTTCCTGTACACGCTGAGAACGTACAATAGAACCTTTAGGACCAAAGATTGCTGCATCTTTCACGGTCAGCCCTTTTTCGGGATAGAACCAAATATAGTCGATACGGTCGCGTTCATCGGCTTTGGGTGCCCAAGTGATTTTTTCGGCAGGTTTGGCCGGATTGTCAGAAGGATAAGTAAAGCCGGGATAGTCAAGCACATTAGGATAGAAAGAACGGTAAGCATCAACGAAACCGGCTTCATCCAGCAAGACGGGCACTGTCCAAGGAATTACTAATCCGTGGTGGTCGTAAAGGTTCTTGGTTTCTTCTGTCCAATCCTGGTGCGAGGGTTCATTGAAATCACCACCCAAAATAATGGTATATCCGGCTTCCCGGTCTTTCTTTGCCTGCTCGATAAACATCTTGATGGCATCATCACGTTGTGACGCGACATTTCTTTCCAGAACTTCTTCAACTGTAGTGGGAATAGGAATTTCTTCCCAAGTAGAACCGTCATATCCACGTACATTATAATATGCATCATCCAGATAATCCAGATGAGAGGTATAAACGGCCATTTTCTTTCCATTCATGTCGGTTGTCAAACGGTAAATACTTCCGTGGTCACCGTTTTCGGGGAAGACAGTCAGTGAGTCGGTAATCGGATAGCGGCTAAGTAAACCGGTATCGTATGTATAGAAGGAATAATAAGTTTCTCCTTTTTCTTTCAGCGACCGGGTGAGGCGTGCTGTAAAATTGGTGTTATTATAATTACGCACTTCACTGAGGGTTACAAAATCGGGGCGAAGACGAATAATTTCATCGACAATAGCCTCATAACCGCCGGGAACCATGGTCCCTTCTTGCCAGATATTCCATTGCAAAACGGTAAATTCCTTTTTTTCCTGTGTGCATCCTGTGAGAACAAGCCATAGGAACATGGATAAATAAAGTAGTTTTTTCATTGTTTATTTATTTAAGATTATAAATATTTCTCTTTTAAGAACTGTCCGGTATAAGAGGCTGCACATTGGGCTATTTCTTCCGGTGTGCCGGCAACGACCAGATTACCACCCATTTTTCCACCTTCCGGTCCAAGGTCGATGACATAATCGGCGCATTTTATTACGTCCAGATTATGTTCGATGATAACGATGGTATGTCCCCTGCTGATAAGCGCGTCAAAAGCTTCCAACAACTTCTTGATATCATGGAAATGCAAACCGGTAGTGGGTTCGTCAAAGACAAAAATAGTAGGCTGTGTCTTTTCCACACTTAGGAAATAGGCCAGTTTCACACGTTGGTTCTCACCACCGGACAGTGTAGACGAAGATTGTCCCAATTTAATATATCCCAATCCCACGTCTTGCAGCGGAGTGAGTTTCTTCACAATCTTTTTTTGTCCGTGTTCGGTAAAGAATTCTATAGCTTGATTCACGGTCATTTCCAGTATATCATATATATTCTTATCTTGGAATTTCACTTCCAAAGTATCGCTTTTAAAGCGCTTGCCGTGACAAGATTCACATTCCAGCACCAAGTCGGCCATAAACTGCATCTCCACCGTAACTGTTCCGTCGCCTTTGCATTCTTCACAACGTCCTCCTTCGGTGTTGAATGAAAAGTATCCGGCTGTGTAACCCATTTGTTTGGCCAAGGGTTGCTCTGCGTAAAGTTTACGGATTTCGTCGTATGCTTTTACATAAGTCACCGGGTTGCTGCGTGATGACTTCCCGATTGGATTTTGATCGACAAACTCAATGTCCTTAACCATCTGTATGTCACCGCTGATAGAAACGAATTCTCCCGGTCGCTCACTGCTTTCACTGTATTCCCGTTTCAGCGCTTTATAGAAAACATCACGCACCAATGTGCTCTTTCCCGAACCGCTGACACCTGTAACTACTGTCATTATATTTAGAGGGAAACGTACATCCACTCCTTTCAGATTGTTTTCTCTGGCTCCTTTTATTTCGATATAATTATTCCAGGGGCGGTGTGATTGGGGTATTTCGATGGTTTCTTCTCCAAGTAAATAACGAACCGTATAGCTGTTACTGTTTTTTTTCAAGTCTTTCATGTCTCCCTGATAGACGATTTCTCCTCCCAAGCGTCCGGCTTTGGGACCGATATCTATAATGTAGTCGGCGGCACGGATGATTTCCTCATCATGCTCTACCACTACGACGGTATTTCCCAGTTCTTGTAATTGGCGTAATACTTTAATAAGGCGTTCGGTATCGCGACTATGAAGTCCGATACTTGGTTCATCCAATATATAAAGCGATCCTACAAGGCTGCTTCCCAGGGAAGTTGCCAAGTTGATACGTTGGCTTTCACCACCCGACAATGTATTGCTAAGGCGGTTTAATGTGAGGTAGCCTAAACCGACATCCATCAGGAAGTTGATTCGGTTATTAATCTCTGTCAGTATACGTTTGGCTATAGCAGTATCGTGTGTATCCAATTCTAATGTGCGGAAGAATTCCTTTAGGTCATGAATGGGTAAATCTACCAATTCGGATATAGAGCGTCCGTCTACTTTTACATATCCGGCTTCTTTTTTCAGTCTGGTTCCGTGGCACATGGGGCAAAGAGTCTTTCCGCGGTAACGTGCCAACATCACACGATACTGAATTTTATATTGATTCTCTTCCAGCATTTTAAAGAATGAGTCTATGCAGGCTTTCTCTTTTGGACCATGCCACAAGTAGTCTTTCTGCTCTTGCGTCAGTTCATAATAAGGAGTAAAGATAGGAAAATCGTGTTTCGGGGCTTCACGGATGAATTCTTTCAGCCATTCGCCCATCTTTTCGCCACGCCAACAAATCACCGCTCCGTCATATACACTCAGAGCGCGATTGGGGATGACAAGATGTTCATCTATTCCGATTACCTTGCCGAAGCCTTCGCAATTGGGGCAGGCACCAATGGGGGAGTTGAAAGAAAACATTTGGTCGTTGGGTTCCTCAAAGGTAATACCGTCTGCTTCAAACTTCGTGCTGAAGGAAAAAAGTTGTGTGCTGCCGTCCGATGAATAAAAGCGGAGCATGCAGGCTCCGTCACCTTCATACATGGCTGTTTCGGCCGAGTCGGTCAGTCGGCTGATGCTGTCTTTGCTGTCATCGGCCGTCATACGGTCTATCAGTAAGTAGATATTTTGTTTTTTTCCTTCGGCCGGCACTTGTTGCAGGAAGTCCTCGATACGCATAACCTCGCGGTTCACTTCCACGCGCGTAAATCCCTGTTTTAAGTCAATGTCCAGTTGTTCGGCAATGCTGCGTCCTTCGCGTGGCAGTAGTGGAGCGAGCACGGTATATTTAGTCCCTTTGGGAAAAGAAAGCATACAATTCACGATGTCTTCCGCACTGTGTTTCTTCACCACTTGTCCGCTGATGGGGGAGTATGTTTTCCCCACACGTGCGTACAGCAATCGCAGATATTCATATATTTCGGTCGAGGTTCCTACGGTGGAACGCGGGTTGCGACTGTTTACTTTCTGTTCGATGGCAATGGCAGGGGGAATTCCTTTGATAAAATCACATTCCGGTTTGCTCATTCTGCCCAAAAACTGGCGGGCGTAAGATGATAAGCTTTCCACATAGCGACGCTGGCCTTCGGCGTATAACGTGTCAAAAGCCAATGATGATTTTCCGGAACCGGATAAGCCTGTAATGACTACCAGTTTATTGCGGGGAATATCCACATCAATGTTTTTGAGGTTGTTGACCTTGGCTCCTTTGATAGATATATAATTACTTTCTGACATTCTTTTTGCATTTAGTTGGATATGCAAAGATAGTCAATCCTGCTCGGATACGTTTCATTCCGTAGGGTGAAAAAATGTTGTTCTATAGAAATTTTTCAGTAGTTTTCTTCTGACGGGTGTTTTGGGGTAATTAGGTCACTTCTCCAAAAGATTATGATGAAACCTGTGGCAACAGTGCTGAACTGGCTGATGTAGTCTCTTATTTGCCGGTTCTTGACTCTTGTTTAAACTTTAGTTCAAGCTGTTTTTATCATGTTGTGGATGCTGTAGGTCTGGTGTTTATTTAGGAATACGTAAGATGTTGTAAATTTACAGAATTAAAATTATCCTTCAAGAGTTCGTATTGATTTATTTGAAGATAGAGGCATGAAATCTTTATTTTGCCTGTCGTTATCTCGCTGTTTCATATTTTATCTTTATCTTTGTCTGCGAAAACTATTAAAATAGCGAAGACTTAAAATGAGAGCAAAAACGATTTTTCTTTTATTGATAACGCTCCTTCTGACATCGGCGGTCAATGCCAGGTCACGTTATCCTAAGCGTGAATTTCGGGGTGCATGGATTCAATGTGTAAATGGGCAGTTTCAAGGAATGCCTGCAGAGAAGATGCAGCAGTTATTAATCAGACAACTGAACAGCTTACAAGAAGCTGGTATTAATGCTATTATTTTTCAGGTGCGTGCTGAAGCAGATGCCTTGTATAAATCATCTTACGAGCCGTGGAGCCGCTTCCTTACCGGGGTGCAGGGCAGGGTACCGTCACCTTATTGGGACCCTATGCAGTTTATGATAGATGAATGTCATAAGCGTGGAATGGAGTTTCATGCCTGGATAAATCCTTATCGTGCCAAAACAAAGGGAACGGTAGCCTTGTCGCCCATTCATCCTTACAACAGGAACCCTGAACGTTTTGTGACTTATGCCGGACAATTGTATTTTGATCCGGCATTACCTGAGAATCGTAAATATATTTGTAAGATTGTACGCGATATTGTTACCCGTTATGATGTGGATGCCATTCATATGGATGATTATTTTTATCCTTATCCTAATCCGGGAGAGGATTTTCCCGACAATATCAGTTTTGCACAGTATGGTCGCGGATACAGTAATAAAGCCGATTGGCGACGTGACAACGTGAATGTGTTGATAAAGGAAATCCATGAGACGGTGCGCGAGTGCAAGCCGTGGGTGAAGTTTGGAATTTCTCCTTTTGGAATTTATCGTAATGTGAAGAGTGACCCCAATGGCAGCAACACACGTGGTTTGCAAAATTATGACGACTTGTATGCTGATGTGTTGATGTGGGTGAACAATGGTTGGGTGGACTATAATATTCCTCAAGTTTATTGGGAAATCGGTCATCCGGCTGCCGATTATGATACATTGATCCGTTGGTGGGCGAAGAATGCTTCCGCCCGTCCTTTGTATATTGGTCAGGATGTGATGCGTACGGTGAATAAGCCCGACCTCCATAATCCGCTTATCAATCAGATGCCGGCTAAGATGAAACTCCAACGTGCTTTGCCTACTGTGCAGGGAAGTTGTCAGTGGTATGCTTCGGCTGTGGTGGATAATGCAGGAAACTATCGCACCATGCTTGTAAAAGATTACCACCGTTATCCGGCTTTGCCGCCTACATCGCCATTTATGGATGATAAGGCTCCTGATAAAGTAAAGAAAGTGAAAGATGTTTGGACACAGGATGGATTGTTGCTTTTCTGGCAGGCACCAAAGGCGAAAACGGAAATGGATAAGGCTGTGCAATATGTGGTTTATCGTTTTGATAAAAAAGAAAAAGTGAATCTGGAGGACCCTTCTCATATTGTTGCTATCACGCGTGATACTTATTATAAATTGCCTTATGAAAACGGCAAGACAAAATACAACTATGTTGTGACGGCTCTCGATCGTTTGCATAACGAATCTAAAGGGGCAAAGAAGAAAGTAAAACTGTAGACAAACAGCATAATAGTACTGAGATATTAGTAAGTAAGAACCACGTTTCACACGTGTTATGGGGCTAATTTGTTGTTTTACAGGTGTTTAAGGTGAAATGTTTAACTCAAGCCGCCGAGAGCAACGGATTATGTTCATGACAGGTATGATGCGTGGTTTTGTATTTTGGGGGAATAGTTTGAACACTTAACATATCATATCACCAACAAAGGGAAGAATAAGCCGTTTCTTAGGGTTGGCTAAGGCCTTTTAAACGGAAGATTGTTACAGTCTCCGACAGTGGACCGTACAGTCCGTTGCGGTGGACTGTATAGTCCGTTACCGTAGACTGTATAGTCCATTGCCGTAGACTGTAGTAATCCGACTGACCGACAGGCATAATAGAAAGGATGAAAACGCTTAGCCCGGCTAATGAAACGACTTAGGGAGTTTAAAACGTATGCAGAGGTTGAAAACCGGAGGAGACAACACACGGTGACAGAATCAAGTTCTTTTTTTGAAGACCTCTTCGGCTTTTTGAAGTAAATTCCTCCTTTTGTCCGATTATTATCTTGTAACTGTTACAAATTCATAAGAAATTTATATGTTAATTCATTTTTATTTCGTTACTTTGTAGCCGGATAACAAAAAGGAACACGAATATGCGATATGTGTACGTAACGGGCTATCTATCACTGGCTGCTATCATACAACTGTTAATGGGAAATTTTCCATTGTCGTTTGTGGCATTTCCGCTGAATATTGTTTTTGCGGTTATTTGGCTGTTCTTATTGTGGAAATTATATAAGGAAAGTAGAAAATCGGCTTTTACACGCTTCCTTTACTCCCCTCAAACAAGTATTTTATCTATTTTCCTGCTCATAGCAGGTAGTCTGATTATTGGCTTATTTCCTCAGTTGTCTGATGTGGAAGCTGCTATGCGCACCGGTGTTTGGGCCTTGTTGGGCTGTTATAATTTTATGACTTCTTGGATATTCATTGCCATTCTCTTTTTGCTGTTAAGCAATTTGGCAATGATTACTTTTCATGCTTATTACCATCGAAAGACTGCCCGTTGGCGTTTCCTGCTGAACCATGCAGGATTATGGCTGGCACTTTTCGCCGGATTCTTTGGAAGCAGTGATACCCGGACATTGCGTATTCCTCTTTATAAAGGAGAACCGGCACGTGAGGCTTTTGACATGAATGGCGTTTCCTATCATTTGGATTATGAGATGGAGCTGCGTTCCTTTTCCGTGGAATACTATCCTAATGGAAGCCCTTCCCGTTTTGCTGCCGAGGTGCGCTTGGGTGATGATGAGGCACTGTTGGAAGTGAATCATCCATACAGTTATCGGTTGGGAGAAGATGTGTATCTCACAAGCTATGACATGGCAAGTGGCAATGAAAGTAAATATTGTGTTTTACAAGTTGTGATACAACCGTGGAAATATATAATGGTGGCCAGCATATTGATGATGTTGGCGGGAGCTGTTCTCTTATTTATTAATGGTCCGAAAAAGTGTGTTAATCTGAAAAAGGTATGATAAATTGGGATAACTTCTATGTATTTGCGACACTGTCTGTTGGTTTATGGTTGGCAGGGGCAGTGTTTGCACTTCGTTCTTCAACGAGGAGCAGAATGGCTGTTGGTTTCACCATTGCCGGAATTATGGTATTGGGCATTTTTATTGCCGGATTATGGGAATACCTGCAACGCCCACCTTTGCGGACAATGGGAGAAACGCGTTTATGGTATTCATTCTTCATGGGAATAGCCGGACTTCTGACATATATACGATGGAAGTATCGTTGGATATTGTCGTTTTCTACTTTATTGTCTACTGTATTTGTCGTGATTAATTTGTTAAAGCCGGAGATACATGACCAGTCGCTGATGCCGGCTTTGCAAAGTGTATGGTTCATTCCTCATGTTACTGTATATATGTTTTCTTATTCGGTGTTGGGGTGCGCATTCATTATTGCCGTCACCGGATTGTTCTGCCACAAGGAGGAGTATTTGCAGACAGCCGATAATTTGGTCTATGCAGGAGTCGCTTTCCTGTCAATCGGTATGTTGCTCGGTTCTCTTTGGGCGAAAGAGGCATGGGGAAATTATTGGAGTTGGGACCCGAAGGAAACATGGGCAGTCATCACTTGGATGGGGTATTTGATATATATCCACCTTCGTCTGTTCGGACGTGTGGGCAGCAAATCACTGTATGTGTTGCTCATTTTTTCCTTTTTGGCGTTGCAAATGTGTTGGTATGGAGTGAATTATCTTCCGGCGGCACAGCAAAGTATACATTTATATAATCGTAATAACTAATCAAAAAAACAAGCGTAACATGAAGAAAAGTACAAAATTAATGGTGGCACTGTTGGTTATAGTGGCGGCATTAGCTGTTACTTACCGGCTGATGAACCGTGTGCCTTCTGCCGATTTGGAGGCAAATGCGCAGATGCAGCAAATCATTACGGATGCCGGATGTTTGAGATGTCACACCTCAAACCCCGATTTGCCGTTCTATGCCAATATGCCCGTGGCAGGAAAGATTGTGATGGAGGACGTGAGCAAGGCTTATCGTGCTTTTGACATGACTCGGATGGCGGCAGACTTGAAAGCCGGTAATCCGGTCGATCAGGTGGCTTTGGCAAAAGTAGAAAAAGTGATTCTGGATGGCAAGATGCCTCAGCCCAAATACTATTTGGTGCATTGGGGAGCTTCCATCAGCGATACGAAAAAGGAATTGGTTCTTAATTGGGTGAAGAATCATCGTATGAGGCTGATGGGCGATGCGAATGTGGCTCCTGAATTCATCAATGAACCTATTCGCCCGATTGCCGATTCTATTTCGGTAGATGTGCGCAAGGTGCTATTGGGTGATATGCTTTATCACGACACTCGTTTGTCGGCTGATAATACGGTGTCTTGTGCCTCTTGTCACGGTTTGGATATGGGCGGCGTGGACAATAAGCAGTATTCGGAAGGAGTGGGCGGTCAGCTTGGCGGAGTAAATGCTCCGACTGTTTATAATGCAGCTTATAATTTTGTTCAGTTTTGGGACGGTCGTGCCGGCACATTGGCAGAACAGGCTGCAGGTCCTCCCTTGAATCCGGTTGAAATGGCTTGTGAATCCTTTGACCAGATAACAGCAAAACTAGCCGAAGACAAGGACTTTGTAAAAGCTTTTACAGAGGTATATTCAGACGGACTGAATGAAAAGAATATTACCGATGCGATTCAGGAATTTGAAAAGACGTTGCTGACTCCCAATTCACGTTTCGACCTTTATCTGAAAGGTGACAAGAATGCTATCACTGCCGATGAACTTGCCGGATATGAGCTTTTCAAGAAATATGATTGTGCAACTTGCCATGTAGGTGAAATCCTTGGAGGACAGTCATATGAGTTAATTGGCGTACAACATGATTATTTTGCAGACCGTGCGGCTGAAATGACAGAAGAAGACAACGGTCGGTTTAAGCAAACAAAGATAGAGCGTGACCGTCATCGTTTTAAAGTGCCTGGATTGAGAAATGTGGAATTGACTTATCCTTATTTCCACGATGGAAGCATGAAGACAATGGATGACGCCGTGCGTGCGATGGCTAAATATCAGTTGGGCATTGAACTTCCGCAGCAGGAAGTGGATAAGATTGTATCTTTTCTCCGTACTTTGACCGGACAGTATAAAGGACAGACTCTGACAAATAAAAATATGAGTATCTAGGAGCTTGGAGAGTGCTCTGAAAACCGAGAAGATGCTTGATATAGCACATGAATGTGTCATAACTAAAGTAGCACATTAAATCATCAACTGTAGGGGCAGGGTTTGCCTGCCCGAATGCACAAATAAACTGCTTTCGGGCGAGCGAACCTCGCCCTACCGGTTAAATGACAGCATTATCGACGTTTTGACACGTTCCTTTCTTTATAGACTAATAAAGCAAGAATCCTGCCAATCCGCAGAGGATAATCATTAATATAGGGTTTATCTTATATTTGCGTGTTCCGAAGAAAGCTGCAAGGAAGATGATGATACTGATAATGAATTGATACCAATCTACTTTATAGCTGCCGAAGTTTTCTTTATTCATTAAAACGAGGGCTGCCGCAGCCAGCAAGCCTACCACTGCGGGGCGCAATCCACTGAATACGGCTTCAACAGCCGGGTGTTTTTGATATTTCAGAAAGAATTTGCTGATGGCAATCATTAAGATGAAGGAAGGAAAGACAACAGCAAATGTTGCCACAATGGAGCCGATGACGGCGAAAGCTTCGCTGTATCCCGCGTTCAGTACGGCAGTATATCCTACATAAGTGGCGGAATTAATGCCAATAGGACCCGGAGTCATCTGGCTGATAGCTACGATATCAGTAAATTCACCGGCATTAATCCAATGATAACGCGTCACTACTTCTCCCTGAATCAAGGAAAGCATGGCATAACCGCCTCCAAAACCGAAGAGACCTATCTTAAAGAATGTATAGAATAAATAAAGGAATATCATTTTGATGCATGTTTATGTTTGTACTTACCATAGAAAAAGCCTCCTACTCCGGCAATGATGATAATATACACAGGGGATATACCCAATAACCAGATAAGAAGTGCCGATACTATAGGTATCCATATTGTATAGCGGTTTATCTTTGCTGATGTTGCCATTGAGAAAGTAGGAGCGGCAATCAATGCGACCACTGCCGGGCGGATTCCTTTGAATATATTTTCTACTACTTCATAATTCTTGAATTGTTGGAAAAACAAGGCTATGGCTAAAATAATGAAGAAGGAGGGAAGTATGGTTCCGAGCGCCATGGCTAGAGCTCCTTTGAATTTGCGTAACTTATATCCTATAAAGATAGCTATGTTTACGGCAAATATGCCTGGAACAGACTGAGTAAGTGCCAATAAGTCGATAAAGTCTTCTTTATCAATCCATTTTCTTTTCTCCACTATTTCATCTTGTATGAGTGGAACCATTGCATAACCTCCTCCGATGGTAAACAGGCCAATCTTTAAAAAGATGGCGAATGATTTTAAATAGAAATTCATGTCTTAATTTTGTTTCATATAAACGCTTGGCGGTACATCAAAGTATTTCTTAAAGCTATCTGTAAAATATTTCGGGTCGCCAAAGCCCAGCATATCTGAAACTTCGGATACCGTGTATTTCTTGCTTTTCAATAGTATGGCAGCTTCATTCATACGCACTTTACGGATAAACTCGCTGGGTGAATAATTTGTTAATGCTTTTATTTTATTATAAAAACTACTTCTACTCATATTGAAAGCAGCACATAAAGTGTCTACATTTAGTTCTTTGCTCAGATTTTTTTTAATGGTTTCGGTTACTTTTATAATAAATTCCTGATCTAAGTCCAATGGTGGGTGAGGCACATTTTCCTCTTCCGTGGTGAACTGGAATTGACTGTAACGTTTGCGTATAAGCTCCCTGATAGCAAGTACGTTGGTTATGTTGGCTTTTAAGACGCCGACATCAAACGGTTTAATGATGTATCTGTCTGCTTTGCTCTGTAATCCTTTGATAATACTTTCTTTATCATTCAATGCAGTTAGCAGAATGACAGGAATATGACTTGTTTCTACATCATTTTTCACAATACGGCACATTTGTTCTCCATTCAGCTCCGGCATCATAATGTCTGAAAGAATGAGGTCGGGCTGTTTAGTTTTGATAGAATTAATCACTTCTTGTCCGTTGCTGACTCCTGTTACTTGATATTCATCGGATAATATCTGTAATAAGAAAGTACGTAACTCCACATTGTCTTCGGCTACCAGAATATAAGGAGCTTCTTTATCTGCCTGTTTAAGTTGCGGAATAGGGGGAATGGTGACCTCCTCTTTGTTTTCTTCTCTCACGATAGGAAGCGGATCGATGACATCAGCTTTGGGGAAGAGTTTGTTATTATATTTTCTGCTTTTTATAGGGAATGATAGTTTAAAGGTAGTACCCATATTCTCTATGCTGCTCATACTAATTTTGCCACAGTGGTTCTTGATGAGCTTGTAAGTAAGCATCATGCCGATACCGCTGCCGGTAATTTGTAAATTAGTGGCATTTTTCCCTCTGAACAGTTCTTTGAACATTTTTTTCTGGTCATTGGATGAAATTCCGATTCCGGTATCTGTGATGAACAGAAACCAATGGCTTTTACTTTTGGAAGTCTGAATTTTGATACTTCCTCCTTGTTGAGTGTATTTCAGTGCATTAGTCATCAGGTTTCTGATGATGGAATCCATCTTGTTTCTATCCAACCATACTTCTTGAGAAGTAAAATTGGATTCAAAATGAATTTCAATTTGTTTTTTCTCTGCGTATAGCTTGAATTGCTCAATGTAAGACTTAATATATGAATTTAATTCGTATCTGGATACATAAACGTTGGGCGTATAAAGTTCCTCTTTTTCGAAATTAATTAGATTACTTGCCAAATCAGATAAATTGTCTGTATTCTGAATAGCAAGGTTGATATTAATTTTCCCTTGTTCTGTCAGTTGTTCATTCTTCAGAATTTCTCCCAACGGAGCCTTTATCAAGGTCAGCGGCGTACGTATGTCATGGGCGGTGTTGATAAAGAATTGGATTTTCTCTTTAGAATTGTTCCTGTCTTTCCTTAACCATAAGAAACGTAAAATACTTACTGTAATTAATATTATGATAATAAGATAAATGATTCCGGCCCAAAAAGTTGCCCAAAAAGGGGGAGTTATGGTTATTTTTATAGCTCTTTCTTCCAATACATGCTCGTCATCCATCAGAATGGCTCTCACCCTCAGTTTATAATGCCCGGGATTGATGTTGGTATAACGTATCAGATTATCTGCTGTGGGACTTGTCCATTCATCGTAAAATCCTTCTAATTTCCAAGTGTATAGAATATTAGACGGATTGTCGTAATTAATGGAAGATACATTTAACGAGAATATATTTTGATTATAATCCAAAGTGATGTGTTCTGTATCGTCTATATCTTGGGTTAAAGGGGAATTCTTTTCACCGGGGAAAACCTTTTGATATAAGATGCTGAAATCACTGAATATCATTTTAGACTTGAAACGATTGGGCAGGCTTACGGTGTCTGCTATTTCAATGGCTCCGTTTCCTGTTCCGAATATAAAATATCCTGATCGGGTGTGTATGCCCGATGAGGGATTGAAGTTCACAGCCATCAATCCTTGTTCTTTTGTCCAATTGGAGAATATTCTTTCTTTTACTTTGAAACGAGTTAATTCATTTTCGGTACTGATAACCAGATCCGTTTCCGAAGCCGGCAAAATGCAATAGATATTATTGGAAATCAACGCTGAGTTTTTTATATGATAACGCACGACTTTGTCAGTGTTATTATTATATACCCACATGCCCGAACCATGAGTACCGATATAGGTAATATGGGCAACAGTATCTTGATAAATCGTATTGATACATCCAATTTCAGAATCCAGATTGACCGGTTTCAGTGTTTGGTTTCGTTTATTGAATTGGTATAGCCCATTGATGGTACCTATCCACAGGTTGTATTGGTCTTTGTTCTTAATACAGGTAACCGGAAAATCCATACCGTAGCACTGAATTTCTTTTGTTTGTATATTATAACTTTTCAGGTTATAATAGCCACCTGCCCAAATGATTCCATCATTGTCCTTGTAGATGCAACGTATGTATTTATCAGGGCGGATATTGGTCCATCCTAGAGTGGATTGATGAGAAAAATATTTAGGCACCATGTCTTTCTTGTTGATTTGATACATTCCCGACATATATCCTCCTACCAATATGGTGCCGGGGGCTGTTTCGCACATGGAAATAAAGACATGGTTCTGATTTTGTGTGTCGTTCTGATAAGTGGAAAGAAGGCACTTCCACTGTTTATTCTGAGAATTGTAAAAACAGATGCCATTACTTGTAGCATACCAAATATCACCTTCCGAATCCTCTAAAATAGAGTTCACTTGATTGTCTATTAGTGAATTTGGATTGTCATAAGAATGTTGTATCCATTTATAGCCCGGATATTTATTCGAGAATAAGGTAATTCCGACAGGATAAATGGCCATCCATAATTTGTCATCTTTATCAATGAATATGTCATTCACAATATTCCCATTCATTTTGTTTGAATGATTGTGATCGGCAATCAGAAAAGGGGATAATTCGCGAGTGAATAAATTGAGTTTGTAAACACCTGCTCCATTAGTGGCTATCAGGACTTCGTCTATTTTCTTGGGGTTGGCTATGATTGTATTGACTGTAATGTCCAACAACTTTGTGGGAACATCCATTAGTTGTTGAGTATTGATGTTATATAGATATATACCGTCTCTCAGTGTTCCTATAATAAGAGTCTGAGTGCTTTTGTGAAAATACAGATAAGTAACAATTTGGAATTGGTCCAATTGGGGATGTTTTTGTATCTGTAGTTGATGCTTATCAATTAGTTCAACGCAAAATATATTATGATTTGTTCCTAAAAAGTATTGGTTATTTCCGGCTTCTGTAATGCAGGTAATCTCTTCCTGAATAGAACTGGTCAGGCGAATCAGTTTTTCCTGGTCGATATCAAAAATGTATTGTTTGTCTTTGGTACAAAGCCAAATATTGTTTTTGTTGTCCAAATAAGTGCTGATGAGTGGAAGCCCACTGTTGCTTTTGTCTTTGCTGGCAAAATTATAGGCCAGCTCGTATTTGTCTTGTAGTGAATTGTACTTAAAAATATATCCGTTTTTTCCTATTTCCCAAATTACGCCGGCTGTATCTATTTCCAAAGTATTCAGGTTGGGAAAAGATTTCATATTAGGTTGACCGTCTGCTGATAAGCTGTAATGAACATATTGCTTGCCATTGTACCTGTCGATTCCTTCATGGGTGAGGAACCACATATATCCTTTATTGTCTTTTTGTATGGACAGGACTCTACGACTGCTCAAGCCATCGTTAGTATCTAGATACTGGTAAAGTTGGGCAGAGACAGAAGTTATAAAAATAATCGTAAAGTATATAAGTAAAAGAGTCCTTTTCATAATGGTATTTAGACGCGAAAACCTTACAAAGCTCGCAAATTTTCTTGTCATTTCAAAATCTATTATATGTAAAAAAAGCGGCAATCAGTATGATATACCGCTTTTTTAGTAAATATAACAAATCGTTTTATCATTTGTTCATTTCAACCCATTTTCTTGCGTTGACAAATGCTTCAATCCATGGTGTTACTTGGTCTTTGTTTATTCTGTCAGAAGGATAGTAAGCATTTTGCCACGGGAAACAAGAGCGTTCTAAGTGAGGCATCATTGCCAAGTGGCGTCCGTCTGAACTTGCTAATCCGGCTACGCTGTAGTCTGAACCGTTCGGATTACCGGGATATTCATCGTATGAGTATTTCAATACTACATTATACTTATCTTCTTCGTAGGGTAATGAGAATTTGCCTTCTCCGTGTGCCACCCAAATACCTAATTTGCTGCCGCTTAATGAGCCGAGCATAACACTTCTGTTCATCGGAACTGTTACACCGACAAACTTAGATTCAAACTTGTGTGAGTCGTTATGCAGCATTTTGGCTTTCTTGTTATGCTCAGGATTAATCAGTCCCAATTCAATCATCAATTGGCAACCGTTACATACTCCCAGTGACAGGGTGTCTTTGCGTGCGTAGAAATTATCCAGTGCTGCTTTGGCTTTCGGATTGAATAAGAATGCACCTGCCCATCCTTTGGCAGAACCCAGAACATCGGAATTGGAGAATCCTCCACAGAATACAATCATATTAATGTCTTCTAATGTTTCGCGTCCGCTTATCAGGTCGGTCATAGTGACATCTTTCACATCGAAGCCTGCCAGGTAAAGCATATATGCCATTTCGCGTTCACCATTGGTGCCTTTTTCACGGATGATGGCAGCCTTAATGCCGGTCGGTGTACGACGTTCGGGAGTGATTCCATATTGTGAGAACTTCCCGGTGAATGATTTATCGAATACAAACTCCAGTGGTTGCTCTTTGTAATTTTCAAAACGTTTCTTGGCGCAACCGTTCATGCTTTGTTTGCGGTCAAGCAAATAAGAAGTAGAATACCAAACATCACGCAGATAGTCAATACCGAATTGGTAAGTGGCATCTTCTTTGGTTACTAGAATATGGCGTTCGTCTGTGGGGGTACCCAATTTCACGTAGCCGATTCCGGCATCTTCCAATATCTTCTTGACTTCGGCTTTGTCTTTATCTTTCACCTGAATGACGATACCCGGATTTTCGGCAAACAGAATTTTGATGATATCGTTTTCCTTTATTTTATTAAGGTTGATTTCCATACCACCTTCCATGTTTGAGAAGCACATTTCGAGCAGTGTAGTAATGAGACCACCGGCTGAGATATCATGACCTGCCATAATCAGGCCCTTGTTGATAAGTTCTTGTATGGCAAGGAAAGCATCGCGGAAATATTCGGGATTTTGAACTGTCGGGACATCATCTCCTATTTTATTTAATGACTGTGCGAAAGCAGAACCACCTAAACGCAACTTGTCAAAACTGAAGTCGATATGATAAATGGTACTCTTGGCATCATTTACCAATACAGGAGAAACGACTTTCTTTACATCGGATACTTCTCCGCCGGCTGAAACGATAACTGTTCCCGGGCTGATGATCTTTTCTCCGTTTGGATATTTTTGAGTCATAGACAGGGAATCCTTACCGGTCGGCACATTGATTTGCAGTGCGCAGCAGAAGTCAGACAGCGCCTTGACAGCCGTATAAAGACGGGCATCTTCACCTTCCTGTGCACGGCATGGCCACATCCAGTTGGCAGACAGGGAGATGCTGTCCATTCCTTCTGCCATTGGAGCCCAAACAAGATTGGTCAACGCTTCGGCTACCGACAATACAGAACCTGCAGCCGGATTAGCCAAGGCAGCTTGCGGAGCATGTCCCAAAGAAGTGGCAATACCTTTTTCGCCTCGATAGTCAAGGGCAACGACACCACAGTCGCTCAACGGTAGCTGGATTTCGCCCTGACATTGCTGGCGGGCAATCTTACCTGTTACGGAACGGTCTACTTTGTTGGTTAACCAATCCTTGCAGGCAACAGCTTCCAGTTGAAGTACGCGGCGGATATATTCGTTTAATTTTGAAGTTTCGTAAGTTACGTTTTCATAATGGCGTTCTACAGTCTTGTCCACCATATAAGTTTTCGGAGAAGAACCGAACATTTGATCTACTGCCAAATCAAATGGGCGGACACCATCAGCTTGTTCAAAAGCAAAACGGGCATCACCGGTAGTTTCACCTACAGTATACATTGGGGCACGTTCGCGGTCGGCTATCTTTTGTACGTGTTCAATAGCCGATTCATCAATCAGCAACCCCATACGTTCTTGAGACTCATTGGCAATAATCTCTTTGGCAGACAGTGTTTTGTCACCGATAGGCAGTTTGTCCATGTGGATTAATCCGCCGTTTTCTTCTACTAGCTCAGACAAACAGTTTACGTGACCTGCCGAACCGTGGTCGTGGATAGAAACAATCGGATTGTTTTCTTCTTCACACAAGGCACGAACTACATTATAAGCACGTTTCTGCATTTCTGCATTGGCACGTTGAACTGCATTGAGTTCGATTCCCGATGAGTATCGACCTGTTTCAACAGAGGAAACAGAACCGCCACCCAAACCGATTCGATAGTTGTCACCACCCATAACAACAATTTTGTTTCCTGTTTCGGGGTGACCTTTCAGGCAGTCGCGTTGAGTACCGTAACCCACGCCACCGGCCAGCATGATAACTTTGTCGTATGCATACTTTTCACCGTTCTCCTGATGCTCGAAGGTCAATACAGAACCACAAATCAGCGGCTGACCGAATTTGTTACCAAAATCGGAAGCACCGTTGGAAGCCTTAATTAAAATTTGTTCGGGAGTCTGGTATAACCATTGGCGTACCGGCAAGATATCTTCCCATTCACGTCCTTCTTCAGTGCGCGGATAAGAAGTCATATAGACAGCTGTACCTGCAATGGGCCATGAACCTTTACCGCCACCCATGCGGTCGCGGATTTCACCTCCGGTACCGGTTGATGCACCGTTGAACGGCTCTACGGTAGTGGGGAAGTTATGTGTTTCAGCTTTTAGCGAGATGACTGTTTTGATATCTTTGATAATGAAATAGTCGGAAGTGGAGTGGTCGGCCGGAGAGAATTGTTCCACAACCGGGCCTTCTGCAAAAGCCACATTATCTTTATAGGCAGAAATAATTTTATTGGGATTTTCGGCAGTCGTTTTTTTAATCATCTGAAATAAAGATGATTCCATCTCTTCACCATCAATGATGAATGTTCCGCCGAAGATTTTATGGCGGCAGTGTTCCGAATTAATCTGTGCAAAGCCGAATACTTCAGAGTCAGTTAATTTACGTCCCAGGTCTTTTTCGACTTTCAGCAGGTAGTCCATTTCTTCACGAGAAAGTGCAAGACCTTCTTTTTCATTATATTCTTCCAGATTCTCAATGTAAACAATCGATTGAGGTTTAATGTTAACAGTGAAAATCTCCTGGTTCAATCCTTTATACATGCGTTGTAGCATGGGGTCGTATTCGGCATTTTCATCTTTCACAGGGAAATATTCTTCAATGCGTTGTATACCTGTCAACCCCATGTTCTGAGTAATTTCTACAGCATTTGTACTCCAAGGGGTTATCATTTCCCGACGCGGTCCGATGAAGCAGCCTTTCAGGTTTTCTTCGTTTTCTACAGTGGCTTCTCCATAAAGCCAGCTCAGTTTTTGAATATCTTCAGAAGCCAGTTCATGATTGACTTCTGTTGCTATTACACTTTTAGTGGGTGTTCTGAAAAATAGAATCATAGC
>ERZ1106978.41-NODE-41-length-95508-cov-53.586592_pt1 | contig 95508 bp, 99 predicted proteins | sample MGYA00403689_ERZ1106978 | MGnify/ENA primary metagenome ERZ1106978 (study PRJEB35170, sample SAMEA104062434) | human gut metagenome | biome: human gut; feature: human-associated habitat; material: faeces | place: Denmark | collected 2012-08-02 ...
GGACTTAACCCAACATCTCACGACACGAGCTGACGACAACCATGCACCACCTGTCTCTGCTTTCCCCGAAGGGCACCTAATGTATCTCTACTTCGTTAGCAGGATGTCAAACCCTGGTAAGGTTCTTCGCGTTGCTTCGAATTAAACCACATAATCCACCGCTTGTGCGGGCCCCCGTCAATTCCTTTGAGTTTCAACCTTGCGATCGTACTCCCCAGGTGGAATACTTATTGTGTTTACTGCGGCACGCAGGGGGTCAGTCCCCGCACACCTAGTATTCATCGTTTACAGTGTGGACTACCAGGGTATCTAATCCTGTTTGCTCCCCACACTTTCGCGCCTCACCGTCAGTTATCGTCCAGCAATCCGCCTTCGCCACTGGTGTTCCTCCTAATATCTACGCATTTCACCGCTACACTAGGAATTCCGATTGCCCCTCCGACACTCAAGATCTACAGTTTCAAATGCAGTTCATGGGTTGAGCCCATGGATTTCACATCTGACTTGCAGACCCGGCTGCACGCCCTTTACACCCAGTAAATCCGGACAACGCTTGCCACCTACGTATTACCGCGGCTGCTGGCACGTAGTTAGCCGTGGCTTATTCTAGAGGTACCGTCTTCTGCTCTTCCCTCTTAAAAGAAGTTTACAACCCGAAAGCCTTCTTCCTTCACGCGGCGTTGCTGGGTCAGGCTTGCGCCCATTGCCCAATATTCCCCACTGCTGCCTCCCGTAGGAGTCTGGGCCGTATCTCAGTCCCAATGTGGCCGTTCAACCTCTCAGTCCGGCTACTGATCGTCGCCTTGGTGGGCCGTTACCCCGCCAACCAGCTAATCAGACGCGAGGCCATCTTGAAGCGATAAATCTTTGGCATAAAGATCATGCGACCTCTATGCGTCATGCGGTATTAGCAGTCGTTTCCAACTGTTGTCCCCCTCTTCAAGGCAGGTTCCTCACGCGTTACTCACCCGTCCGCCACTTTCCTCTACTTCCGTTGGACGAATCCTCCTTCAGTAGATTCTCGTTCGACTTGCATGTGTTAAGCACGCCGCCAGCGTTCGTCCTGAGCCAGGATCAAACTCTCAATAAAATGGTATCTAAAAAGCCGAGGCTTCTTAAATCTTTATCGAGCTATTTGTCATAGCTTAAAACTTTTTATCCTTACGATTCAGACGTAATTGACTTAACCGTCCTCCTCGCAAGCCACTGTACATATTGCACAGTTTTTCATCTGGTGCTTGTCAAAGTTTCGTTGTTTAATTTACAAGGTGCACGCTCCATTCGCGGAACAGGTGTTATCTTAGCACGTGGGTAGGCGTTTGTCAACAGTTAATCTTACTTTTTTTGACATTTTTCTTGTCTGCTCCTTTACAGGCAGCTCAAAAATTCAGTATTTTCAACGGTTTGCGGGCATTCTGTCAAGAACAGAATGCCCGCATTTTTCCGTATTCATTCATTTACGCCGCATTTCGGCCGATCAAGGCGTCATAGCGCATCAGCAAAAGCGCGACCTGCGCGCGGCTGATGGCCTGCGTCGGATACCAGACGCACTCTTTTTCAGTGATGAGCCCGTTGTTCCACGCCCAGGTCACGGCATCCCTGCCGCTCTCCGATACTTTGGGCGCATAGGGGTAGTCGTCGAGCGTACCGCTGACTGTGGGCTCACCCGCAAGACGGTAGAGCACGATGATCGCCTGCTCGCAGGATAAAAAGCCGCTCGGGTCAAACGCCCCGCCGTTGCCGCCCATCAGGCCCTTGCCGACCATCCACTTGACATATTCATAATACCACTCGTCGCCCGCGAGGTCGCTGAACTCTGCGTCCTCCGCCGTCGGCGTACCGCCGGCAAAGCGGTACATGATGACCGCAAACTGCGATCTTTCCACGCCGTACTCCGGCTGGAAGAGCTGCTGCGCATCGTCGCCGCTCATCACGCCCGTGGAAACGACATAGTTGACCGCGTCGGCGTACCACGCGTCGGGTGCGACATCGGTATAGGTGTAAGTCGTCTGCGGGCCGTCCGCCGTGACGGTGATGTCGACACCGCCGCTTTCATTGGCGGTCATCGTGCCAAGCTCTGTGCGCACGTCGTTTCCGGTCGTGTTCGTATTGTCGAACGTGTCCGTCTGCACGTCCTGCGTTTCGTCCTGTTTATCACCCTGTGATGCATCCTTATTCCCACAGCCCCGCACCACCAGTATAACAATGAGCACCAGCACGGCGAGAATGGGGATGAGCAATTTCTTCTGCATGGTATCCTCCTGTTCTGACGAACATTTTGATTCTGTAAAACATATTATTATATGTTAGCATACCACCGGAAGCGTTGCAAGGCTTTTCCCCATTGTTCACAAAACGTGCACATTCTATCGTGCTCACCTCTTCCTGCCCATGGCATAGAATGAAGCGCAGGAGTTTTCCTGCCCCGAGCTTAAAAGGAGGGTATTTTCGATGAATCGTTTTCAGAATTCGTGCGGCTGTGCAGACCGCTGCCCGCCGCCCTGCCCCGCGCCGTTTCCTCCGCCGCCGTTCCCGCCTCAGTATGTGCTGGGCCCGACGGGGCCGCAGGGCGTGCAGGGCATTCAGGGTGTTCCCGGCCCGATCGGGCCGACGGGGCCGCAGGGTGTACAGGGTCTTCAAGGCGTCCCCGGTGCGCCGGGCGCCATTGGGCCTACCGGACCTCAAGGTCAGACGGGTGCCACAGGCGCCGCAGGCCCGCAGGGACCGCAGGGCATTCAAGGCGTAGCCGGAGCCGCCGGCGCGGTTGGCGCAACCGGACCGACAGGCCCCATCGGCCCACAGGGTATTGCGGGTACAGCAGGCGCAGTCGGTCCTACCGGCGCAACGGGTCCCACAGGTCCTACGGGTCCGACTGGACCGAGCGATACGCGTGCGGCGGCAGCTGTTGCCGATGCGACAAGCGTAGAGGACGTCGTCGAGCAGTTCAACGCGCTGCTGGCAAATCTCCGCGCAGCGGGTCTCCTCTCGACCTGAGCAATAAGCGGTGCGGCGCAAGCCGCACCGCGATACATATATAAAAGGAGGAATCATCATTTCCTACCGCGTCTGCGTTTACGCCATCTGCAAAAACGAGTCGCAGTTTGTCGAGCGCTTCATGGACTCGATGTCCGAGGCGGACGACATCTGCGTGCTCGACACGGGGTCAACGGACGATACGGTCGAAAAACTCAGAGCCCGCGGCGCGCACGTCGAGCAGAAGGTTATTTCGCCGTGGCGCTTCGATGTCGCGCGCAGCGAATCGCTGAAGCTCATCCCAAAGGACGCCGATATTTGCTGCTGCATCGACCTCGACGAGCAGTTTCAGTCCGGCTGGCGCGAAAAGCTTGAGCGCGCGTGGCAGCCGGACACAACACGCGCCCGCTACCGCTACACGTGGAGCTTTCTGCCCGATGGGCGCGAGGGCTGTGTCTTCTGGACGGACAAAATTCACAAAAACGGCTGCTACCGCTGGGTAAATCCGGTGCACGAGGTTCTTCAATATCTGGGCGAGGGCGGCGAGCGCTTTGTCGACGCCGAGGGCGTGCAGCTCGACCACCACCCCGACCCGAGCAAATCGCGCGGGCAGTATCTTCCACTTTTAGAGCTTGCCGTGCGGGAGGACCCGCAAAACGACCGCAACCGCCACTATTTAGGCCGCGAGTACATGTTCCGCGGCGAGTGGGCGCAGGCAGTCTCGACCCTGAAGGCGCACCTCGCGATGCCGCAGGCCGTGTGGCGCGATGAGCGCTGCGCCTCGATGCGCTACATCGCGCGCTGTCTGCGTCGTTTGGAGCGCGAGGACGAAGCCGCGCTCTGGCTGCACCGCGCCATCGCGGAAGCGCCGCACCTGCGCGAGCCGTATCTGGAGTTTGCCGACCTGCTTTATCAGCAAAAGGACTGGTGCGGCGTCATTTTTATGGTAAACTGCGCGCTCGCGATCACCGAGCGGCCGCGCACCTATATCTGCGAGCCGTTCGCGTGGGGCAGCTTCCCCTACGATCTGCTGAGCATCGCGTACTTTCACCTTTCGCAGTGGGAAAGCGCGCTGAAAAACGCGGAAAAAGCGTTTGCGCTTGCACCGGACGATGCGCGTTTGCAGGAAAACTGCGCACTGCTCAGGGCGAAAATTCAGAAAGAAAGCCGTATCTGATGGCTTTCATTTGATGGCTTTCTTCGGTTTTCAGTTGCTTTTTCTGTCGCCGTATGATAGATTATTAGAGATTATAAACCGAGGGGGCGCGGCAATGGAACTGTGCGAACGCTACTTACATTATATGAGCGCGCTGTGCGAGGGCACAATGCCCGCGCCGCCGGAGCTTGCGCTCACCGCCGATACCACTGAGGAGCGCGCCGCGCAGCTGCAAAGCGCGCTGAAAAGTATGAGCGTGCCGGACTTTGTGCGCCTGTGCGCCAAAAGCGCAGGCGACGAGCTGGACGAGGCGATATTCGACCATTTCAGCGAGGAGGATTTCTCCCGCGCACTGCTGCAAATGCTCACCGCCGCGGCAGAACCGGAGGAAGTCGAGGAAAAGCCGCCCGCAGCAGAAAGTACCCCCGATCCCGACGCGGGCAAGCACGCGTTCGAGGTCTTCTGCGACTGCGTGGAGCTCGACGAGCAGCTCGTCGCGTACCTCATCGACATTTTGAAGCGCGGCGACAAGGCCGCGTTCTACAAGCTCTCGCAGGTCACGACGCAGCTGGACCTCGACCCGCGCGAATTTCTCTACTGGCTCGCCCATCGCGAGGACTACGGCACGGACGATGAGCGCGCCTGCGCGGCCATCATGGACGCGTGCTTCGCGCGCCTCTATGAAGAAAAGCAGGGCGAGCTTCTGGGGGCACTGCTCTCAGGCGATCAGAAGACGTTCGAACTCTTCCGCACCGAAGCGCCCGAGCTGCGGCACCTGCCTGCCGCGACCTATGAATGGTACAGTAAAAACTATCTGGACCGAGACTATCCGCTGCGGTTTATTCTAATGTGCAACGGCGTCGAATTTCCCGACACGCCGGAGGAGGACAAATGAACAGAGATGAAATGTACCTGTCGCTCGGCGTGAGCGACAAAGTGCTTCAATTCGGCGAGGCCGTTTTAGACGAGCTCAAACCCCGCTTTGCCGGAATCGAAGAGATCGCCGAGCTCAATCAGGCGAAAGTCATCGGCGCGATGCAGAAAAACCGCGTGAACGCGACACACTTCGCCGCCTCGACCGGCTACGGCTACGATGACGAGGGGCGCGACAATTTGGAGCGCGTCTACGCGAGCGCCTTCCACACCGAGGCCGCGCTCGTCCGCCCGCAGATCACCTGCGGCACACACGCGCTGGCCATCGCGCTGTCCGCCAACCTGCTGCCGGGCGACGAGATGCTCGCTATCTCCGGCAAGCCCTACGATACGCTTGAGGAGGTCATCGGTCTTCGCGAAAGCCCATGCTCGCTCAAGGAGTACGGCGTCAGCTATGCGCAGGTCGACCTGCGCGAAGACGGCAGCTTTGACTTCCCCGCCATCGAGCGCGCGCTGAACGATAAGACGAAGCTCATCCACATCCAGCGCTCCAAGGGCTACTGCCCGCGCCCGACGATCTCGGTCGACGCCATCGGCGAGGCCATCGCGTTCTGCAAAAAGCTGCGCCCCGACGTCGTCGTCATGGTCGACAACTGCTACGGCGAATTTGTCGAGGCGAACGAGCCGAGCGACTTCGGCGCAGATATGATCGTCGGCAGCCTTATCAAAAACCCCGGCGGCGGCCTTGCCCCCATCGGCGGCTACATCTGCGGCACGCAGAAGTGCATCGACCGCTGCGCCTACCGCCTCTCCGCGCCGGGACTTGGACAGGAGGTCGGCGCGAACCTCGGATTGATGCCTGCGCTGTATCAGGGCTTCTTCCTCGCCCCCAGCGTCGTCTCCGGCGCGGTCAAGGGCGCGGTGTTCGTCGCCGCGTGCTATGAAAAGCTCGGCTTCACCGTCGTTCCGTCGTCGAAAGAGGCGCGCCACGACATCATCCAGTGCGTCGAGCTCGGCTCTCCCGAGGGCATGGTCGCCTTCTGCAAGGGCATCCAGTCCGCCGCCGCGGTCGACAGCTATGTCGACCCTGTCCCCGCGCCGATGCCCGGCTACGACTCCGACGTCATCATGGCGGCGGGCGCGTTCGTGCAGGGCAGCTCCATCGAGCTCTCGGCCGACGGCCCCGTGCGCGAACCCTACGCCGTCTACTATCAAGGCGGTCTCACCTGGTACCACGCCAAGCTTGGCGTGCTGCTGTCGCTGCAAAAGATGCTCGACGCCGGACTCATCACCCTGCCGTAACGAAAATTTTCCCTTCCGTAAAGGATACCGCTTTTTTATGCTCATCCGTAGAACACCCGCAACCAACCGGCATTTTCGCCGCCGTCCGCCCCCGCGTACCGCTGTTTTTGCCATCTAAAAAATAACAGTACAAAGGAGTTTAACAATTCAATATGTGGTTCTGGCTTTCTCTGATCGCGCTGCTCTGCTGGAGCGGCAGCGACCTGTTTTCCAAGATCGGCTGTCAGGGAGAGGACGATCATCTCGCCCACCTCAAGATGGTCATTGCCGTCGGTACCGTGATGGGTCTTCACGCCGCGTTCGAAATTTTCATCGGCGGCACGGAGATCAGCTGGTCTATTATCTGGACCTATCTGCCCGTGTCGCTGCTGTACATCGGCTCGATGACGCTCGGCTATCTCGGCCTCCGCTACATTGAGCTGTCCGTCTCGTCGCCGATCTGCAATTCGTCGGGCGCGCTCGTCGCCGTGATGACGCTGCTGTTCGTCGGCGGTGAAGATTATTCCCCGCTCGCCCTCGGCGCGATCGTCCTCGTCTGCGTGGGCGCGATCGGCCTTGGCGTGGTGGACGCCACGGAAGACCCCGAGCTGCGCGCCGCCCGTCAGGCGGAGGGCAACCGCAAGTATTCCAAGAGCTTCCTGGCCCTCGCCCTGCCCGTCGCCTACTGCCTGCTCGACGCCGCCGGCACTTTCGCCGACAACCGCGTGCTCGAAACGCTGGACGAGGGCAGCGCAAACTGCGCCTACGAGCTGACGTTCCTGTTTGCCGCGGTGCTGTGCTTCATCTACGTGGTCTTCATCAAGAAGGATCGCCTGCTGCCCAAGCGAGAAGCGCCGAAGTACATCGGCGCCATCTGCGAAACGGCCGGTCAGTTTGCCTATATCTATGCCATCGCGGACACATCGCACCTTGCGATGTCCGCGCCGATCATCAGCTCCTACTGCGCGGCTAGCGTGCTGTGGAGCCGCCTCTTTCTGAAGGAAAAGCTCTCGTGGAAGCACTACGCGATGATCCTGCTCGTCGTCATCGGCATCGTCGTGATGGGCGTGTTCGATATTTGATTTTTATGCACAAAAAAGGATCGTTCCCGCCAAGGCGGGAACGATCCTTTTTCCCTTTCAAGCCTTCTTGATGGGATGGCGGATGACCGTCTTCCGTTTTTCCGCCGCGACGCGGCGCGGGTCAGAGAGATAGATCTCGTGGTGCAGGCGGACGTCGTTCAGGTCGTTTTCATACCCGTTTTCGCGCAGAAATGCGTCCATCTTCGCAACGGACTCCGGCTCATCATCGAACGAACCCACGTGCAGGATCTGCACGCAGAGACCCTCGTCTACGGTCAGAAATTCTGCTGCCGAACAGTCGAGCTTTTTCTTCTTTGCTGCCGCCTCCACCGCCCAGTCGAAGTCCGCTTTCGTGACGAAATCCGGCAGGCGCAGGACAGAGATCCAGCGAAAATCCGATTTTCGCCCATAGTCGACCATCTCCGTGTCCGGCATCTGCCAGAAGCCCTCGAGCGGCGGCACGACATAGTCGAAAAAGCCGTCGATCTCGTGTCCCGCGCGCTTGCTCATCTTGAGCGTGTAGGCCACGGCGTAAAGTACACCGATGGCGCGCTGATACGCGCCGTTTTCCTCGTTTGGGTCACCCCGCCCGCGCACGGCGATATAGTTTGCGCACGGCACGGTCACGATCTCCGGCTTTGCCTTCGGCAGGTAAAATTCCCTGTATTCTTTCTTGAAGTCAAAGGACATGGTCCTCTCCTTTTTCAGTCCAGTGGGATGTCCAGCACGTTCACACCGCGCTTGAAGGCGTATTCGATCGTCGAACGCGTCCCGCCGCGCGCGCCGTCGTTCACGGCGATCAGCAGGCTCGCATGGTCGACCATGTAGCGGTTGCGCCGCTGCATGCAGCCCGGCGTGTAGCTCTGCTGCACCATGGTCTCATAGTCGCAGCGAGCTAAAATGTCGCGGTAGCGGGATTTTTGAGCTTCGCTCCAGCCGTCCGCCTGCGAGGGACACGGGATGGCCGCCTCGAGCGTGATGTGCGGGTATGTGCTTTTCAGCGCCAGCACGGTTTCGGCAAAGTAGAGGTCACAGCCCTCGGCCATACCGCAAATGAAATGTTCCATCCCCTCGTGGATGGCGCTCTCCACCGCGGCGCGCAGCTTCGCCTTAAGGGCGATACAGCGAAGGTCGCTTTCATCTTCTCCCCACGGCAGCTTCCCCGGCCGGTGGCCGGTGAATGCGCAGGAACAGGGTCTCCCCCGCATGGACATCGCCTCCTCTCTCTTTGCCATTATAGAACATTCGTTCGTCTTTGTAAAGCATTTTCCCTCTTGACAAACCGAAAATTTGTCGTATACTCAAGTTATCAACTGAATCACTTGTCTTCGAGGCGGGGTGAAACTCCCCACCGGCGGTTACAGTCCGCAAGCGGTATTTTTTTATCGCACGAACCGGTGAAATTCCGGTACCGACGGTCACAGTCCGGATGAGAGAAGATGTGCTGCGCGCGATCTACCACGCAATTTTCACGCTCTTTTGCGTCATGCACCTTGGAAGACTTGTTCTTTCAGGGGAAATGACAAAAAGGAGTGTATTTTTATGTCCGAACCCAATGTAAACGCCATCCCCACCACCCGCGCAACTCACCACAGCCGTACCCACAAGCTGACGGTGACCGCCATGCTCTCGACCGTCGCATTTTTGCTGATGTTCATCGAGTTCCCGATCCCCGCGCTCATCCCCGCGTTCGTCAAGCTCGATATCTCTGACCTTCCAGAGCTTCTGGCTGCGTTCTCGCTCGGCCCCATCTACGGCGTGATCGTCACGCTGCTCAAGAACGTGCTGTTCTCCGTGCTGCACGGCACGTCGTCCGCGTACGTCGGCGAGCTTTTCAACTTCATCATGGGCAGCGTGTTTTCCTTCACCGCGGGCTTCATCTATCAGAAGAAAAAGTCCCGCAAGAACGCGCTTATCGGCGCTCTCGTCGGCGCGCTGCTGATGGCGGTGCTGTCTGTGCCCCTCAACTACTTTGTGGTCTACCCCGCCTACGTTGTGTGCTATCACCTGCCGCTTGAAGCCATCATCGGCATGTATCAGGCCATCCGTCCCTCGACCAACGGCCTTCTTGAGTGCCTGATGGTCTTCAATATGCCGTTCACCTTTGTCAAAGGCATGATCGATGTGGCGCTGTGCTTCCTCATCTACAAGCCGCTCTCCCCGCTGCTGCACAAATAATATCAGAAAGGAGCTGCACGTCCATGGCGCTCGACTGGGGCATTCTTCACTGGATCCAGAACAACATCTCCTGCCCGTTTCTCGACGCCGTGGTCCCAAAGCTCACGATGCTCGGCAACGCCGGCATCATCTGGATCCTCGCAGGCGTTCTCCTGCTGTGCACAAAAAAATACCGCCGTCAGGGCTCGCTCGTGCTGATGGGGCTCCTTGTGGGACTGCTCGTCGGAAATGTTGCGCTCAAGCATCTTGTCGCGCGCTCGCGGCCCTGCTGGCTCGATCCATCCGTGCAGCTTTTGATCGCCACGCCGACGGACTACTCGTTCCCCTCGGGACACACGCTGTCCTCGACGATTGCCGCAACGATCCTGACGAAGACTGACAGGCGCTTCGGCTATGCCGCCATTTCTCTCGCGGTGCTCATCGCCCTGTCGCGGCTGTACCTGTACGTCCACTTCCCGAGCGACGTGTTTGCCGCAGCGCTGCTGGGTCTTCTGATCGGCGAGCTGACGTTCCGCTATGGCGGAAAGCTACTCGACAAAATTTCCCGCAGGCAAAAGCAATAAAGAAACCCCGCACACCGTTTCAAAACGGTGTGCGGGGTCTTTACATTTTGGGCATTTATACCTTTTTCGCCGCAAGGAACAAATTCGGCGGCGTGGGAAAGAGATTCTCCCGCTCCAGCACCGCGAACCCCGCGTCGGTGACCGACCGTTCGAGCGAGCGCATCGTGTCAAATGCAACGTAGGGGCGTTTGCCGGTCTTGTATTCGAACCACTTGCGCACTCGCTCGCGCGTGAGCCCCTCTCCCAGACAGTCCGATACCAGCAGCAGCGTTCCCTGCGGCTTCAAGAGCGCGCGGATGCGCGCAAGCGCCGCGCTCCGATCTTCGATGTAGAGCAGCACATTGCAGGCCAGCACCGCATTGAAAGATCCCTCTGCAAGGCAGCCGTCGAACAGATCCGTCTGCGTGACAGTCACGTTCTCCACGCCCTGCGCTTTGACTTTTTCCTGCGCGCGGCGCACCATTTCACCGGATACGTCGATCGCGCGCACAGACTGCACCGAGGGCGCGACCGCAAACGTCACGATCCCCGTCCCGCAGGCAAAGTCCAGCACGGTATCCGTCGGCTTGAGATATTTTTTGAAACACACGGCTGTCTTTTCATAGGCCTCCGCGTAGTGGGTGCCGACCTGAGCGTCGTAATTCTGCGCACGGCCGTCCCAAAACTCGCTCACCGTCGGCATACCGTTTTCCTCTCTCTTTTTTCTCTTTTCGATCAGGCGTTTTGCTTTCCGCCCTTGAACACCATGTGAACGCCGTCGCTGCTGGTGAGATACGCCATCGGCCCGTAGGCCTTGATGCCGAACTCCAACACATCGCCCACATGGACCTTGTCCTTCACGGCCTCGACGTCAAGGATCGTGTGGTCAGACGACGCGCCGATGACCTCGATGCCCTCCATGCGCGGGATGAGGTCAAAGCAGTTGCCGTAGTCCACGCGGCCCATCGCGACAAGCGCACGGCGGCGGATGCCGCGATCCTCGTAGTGGCCGACCTCGCCGAAGGCGTTCACGCCCAACTCGCCGACCGGAAAGCTCGGCTTGTCGCGGCACTCGATGACCTCAGCCTTGATCGTCATGACGCCCGTTTCCAAAAAGTCGGGAGCGAAGTTGTCCGTCTCGCCGCGAAGCCCGATGTCGCCAAGGCGCAGCAGGTTGATGCGGTAGGGCATCGTGCCGTTCATCGCCATGTAGGCGGATGTCGACGCGCCGCCGCTGATGTAGTCAAGCTTGCGGCCGATCTCGCGCTCAATGTCGGACGCGAGGCTGACAAGGCCCTGCATGTTGCGCTTGGTCGGCAAAACAGAGCCGTAGCAGCTCAGATTCACGCCCACACCCGCAAGGCGCAGGTTCTTGAGCTCATGCTCGATCTCGAGCGCGGCATCAAGCGCATCCTCCTCGTTCCAAAAGCCTTCGCGCAGGTCGCCGAGATCCATCATCAGGATGACCTCGTGCACTTTTCCCTGCTTTTTGGCCTCTTCGTTCAGCGCACGCAGCACGATAATATCACTCTGCAGGCTGATGTCACACAGCTCCACCACGTCGGGGAGCTCGGAGAGCATCGGGATACGAATGAGCATCAGCGGCTTTTTGCAGATACCCGCCTCGCGGATCGCGCGCATCTGGCTGATGCGGGACGTGGCGATGAACTTCACGCCGCTCTCTTCATAAACGCGCACGATCTCCGGCAACGACGACACAGCCTTGACGACGCCCGCGACCTCGATGAGCGAATCATGGCAGCGCTCTACGAGCGCTGCCAGATTCGCTGCCAATTTATCGAGATCGAATTCCACACAGGGATATTGATTCCGATTCATTGTCATGATTTTTTAATTCCTTTAGGTAGGGACCTTTCTGTTGGGTCGCTAACTGATTTACTGCGCGACTTTCTTGCTCTTCTTGAAGGGCTTGCCCGCAAGATCCTTGAGCGTCCAGCCGATCAGCACGCACAGCCAGTTGATGATGGGCATCAGCCAGTTGAAGATGGCCCAGGGACCGTAACCGCCGGCGCCCCAAGGAGCGATGTTCAGGGTGTCCTTAATGAACACACCGCAGGTGTTCCAGGGGATCAGAGCGGAGGTAACTGTACCGGCACCTTCAAGGGCAGAGGACAGAACTGCCGGGTGCACGCCCATCTTGTGATACTCCTCGGCATACATACGGCCGGGAACCACGATGGAGATGTACTGCTCGGGCATGGTGGCGTTGGAGAGAACGCAGGTCACTTCGGTCAGGCCAACGAGAGCCGCAGGGCCCTTTGCAAACTTCTTGAGGGAGTTGACGATGACCTCGAGCTGGTGGGTCTCCTCCATGATACCGCCGAACATCATGGCGATGATCGTCATGGAGACGGAGGACATCATACCCATGATACCGCCGCTTTCCAGGAGTCTTGTCATGGTGTAGCTCGTTTCGGGAGAAAGACTGGCTTCGAACATGGCGAGCGCTTCGTCGGAGAAGTAGTAGCCGTTCTTACCGTAATCGAAGATGGTTCCGAGCGTGCAGGCACCGGGCTGGAAGATGAGGCCCAGGATGACACCGGCAACAATGCCGAGGGTGATGCCGGGGATCGCGGGAACCTTCAGGGCAACTGCCACGATAACGACGACCGGAGGCAGGAGCAGCAACGGGTTGATGTTGAAGATACCGCCCTCCGCGGCGTTCAGCGCGTTGGAGAACTCGATCACGCGGGACATATCCGCATCGCCGCCGTGATACTGCATCACACCGAGAACGCCGAAGAAGATCAGGGTGATGGCGTAGGTGATGCCGGTGGGCAGAATCATGGCCTTGACGTGGGTGATAACGTCCGTACCGGCCATGGCGGGAGCGAGGTTCGTCGTATCGGACAGCGGGCTCATCTTATCGCCGAAGTAGGCGCCGGAGAGGACGGCACCGGCAGTCATGCCGGGGCTCATGCCAAGGCCGAAGCCAATGCCCATCAGGGCAACGCCCATCGTGCCCATCGTGCCCCAGGACGTACCGGTGGCAAGAGAGGTGATGGAGCAAATGAGAACGCACGCGATGAAGAAGATCGCGGGCTTGAGGACTTTCAGGCCGTAATAGATCATCGTAGGCACAACGCCCGCGTTGATCCACACGCCGATCAGGATACCGACGATGATCAGGATGCAGATGGACTGCAATGCTTTGTAGATGCCGTCCATCATGGACTTTTCAACTTCATCCCACTTGTAGCCGAGATGCAGTGCCATGATTGCGGCAGCCATTACGCCGACAAACATAGGGACGTGCGGGTCAACACCGAAGATGATGATACCGACCGCGAGTGCCGCGATCAGGATCGCCAGCGTCAACAGGGCTTCCCACAGTTTGGGCATTCTTTTTTCCTTACTCATAGTGTTACCAACCTTTCGAAATTTTGGGGGTCGCTTCGCTATTTGTATGGATATCTATGCATTCATTTTAGCATGATTCCATAGCGATAGCAAGTGTTTTTGAATGGTGAACGCAGTTTTACGGTAATGCTCTTTCCTTCTTCAATTCTCGTGGTATCTACCGATGCAGGTTTTGGATCGCACTCCTCCTTTTGGATTTTACACTGGCACAACACAAGGGGTGAAATGCTGCTTGTAAAATGCAGAAAATACCTCTCTCCCCGGCCCGCCGATCCCCCATCGGCAGGCCGGGGATGAGGTCATGTATACTTCCGGCATGGCACGGGAAGGGAACCCGTGCCGCCGGCCTCGCAGGCAAGAAACGCGAGGTAGTATCCGAAATAATTACCAGCCGAGCTTGGTCATGGCCTCATCAACAGCCTTGATGACAATGTCGATCTCCTCTTCATTGACGATCAGCGGCGGGACAAAGCGCAGGACGTTGCCGTTGGTGTTGTTGATCAGGACGTTGCTGTCCTTGAAGCACAGGTCGACGACGGGCTGGCCGGAGGGCTTGTTGAGCTGGATGCCGTCGATCAGGCCGAGGCCGCGGATCTCGTTGACCGTCTCGGGATGGTTCTTCTCGATGATCTCGTGGGCCTGCTTGCGGAAATACTCGCCCATCTTGCGGGAGTTCTCGATGACGCCGTCGTTGATCATCACGTCGAGCGTGGTGGCAGCGAGCGCGCAGGCGAGAGGACCGCCGGCGAAGGTGGAGCCGTGGGTGCCGGGCGTCAGGGTCTTGGCAGCCTCGCCGCGGGCGCAGACAGCGCCAATGGGCACGCCGGAGCCGAGCGCCTTGGCCATGGAGCAGGTATCGGGCTCAACGCCGTAGTTCTGATGCGCGAAGAGCTTGCCGGTACGGCCGGAGCCGACCTGGACCTCGTCGAACATGAGGAGGATGCCCTTCTCATCGCACAGGTCACGCAGGCCCTGCAGGAATTCCTGGGAAGCGGGACGCACGCCGCCCTCGCCCTGGACAGGCTCGGTCAGGATGGCGCAGACGTACTCGTCCATGATGTCCTTGACGGACTGGAGGTTGTTGAACTCAGCATAGCGGAAGCCGGAGGGCAGGGGCTCGAAGTAGCGGTGCACCGCATACTGGCCGGTGGCCGTGCAAGTCGCGAGGGTGCGGCCGTGGAAGGAGTTCTTCATCGTGATGACGACGAAGCGCTCGGGATGGCCGTGATCCTTGGCGTACTTGCGGGCGAGCTTGATCTGGCCTTCGTTGGCCTCAGCGCCGGAGTTGGCGAACAGCACCTTGTCGAAGCAGCTGTTCTCGACGATGAGCTTCGCGGTCTGGACGGCGGGCTCATTGTAGAAGTAGTTGGAGCAGTGCAGGATCGTGTGGGCGCGCTCTTCGAGGCACTTCACGATCGCGGGATGGCAGTGACCGAGACCGTTGACGGCGATACCGCCGATGAAGTCGAGGTACTTGTTGCCGTCCTTATCGAAGACGTAAGCGCCTTCGCCGCGCTCGATGGAAAGGGGCATACGGACGTGGTTGCCATAGAGATACTTGTCGCCGTTCTCGATGACTTCGGCGTTGGTCTTGAACTTTTCGATCATTATTATGTCCTCCTATAATAAAAGTTGGGTGTATGTTTTACCATTTGATGCCGACGCTCGGCTGTGCGGTGCCGATCGTCGTGCCGGTGCCCTCGTTCGTGAAGGCCTCGTAGAGCACAGAGTGCGGCTTGCGGCCGTCGATGATGTTGACGCTCGTCACGCCCTCTTCGATGGCCTGCACGCAGCAGTCGACCTTCGGGATCATGCCGCCGGCGATCGTGCCCTTGTCCTTGAGCGCCTTGACATCCTCGATGTTCAGATAGCTGATGACGTCGCGGATCTTGATGTCGTTGCACAGGCCCTCGATATCGGTGAGGATCACGAGCTTTTCAGCGCCCAGCGCGGAAGCGAGCTTGCCCGCGGCGGTATCGCCGTTGATGTTGAAAGTGTGGCCCTGACCGTCGGTGCCAACGGGGGCGATGACGGGGATGTAGCCCGCGTCGAGCATGGCGAAGATGGGCTTGGGATCGACATAGTCGATGTCGCCCACGTAGCCGTGGACCTCGTCGCGCTGGTGGCAGTGATAGATGTCACCGCTGACGCCGGAAAGACCGACCGCCTTGCCGCCGAGCTTGTTGATAAAGCCGACGAGCTCGGTGTTCACCTGGCCGACGAGCACCATCTCGACAACACGCATGATGTCGGCGGAGGTGTAGCGCAGGCCCTCGATGAACTCGACGGGGATGTTGAGCTTTTCGAGCATCTTGTTGATGCCGGGGCCGCCGCCGTGGCTGAGCACGGGCTTCATGCCGAGGAGCTTGAGCAGCACCACGTCGTGCATGACGGCGTCCTTGAGCTCTTCGTTGATCATGGCGTTGCCGCCGTACTTGATGACGATGATCTTACCCTGATACTTCTGAAGGTAAGGCATTGCCTCCATCAGAGTTTCGACCTTGTTTGCGATATCGCTCATGGTGGAGCCTCCTTCAAAAATTAGGTGCGGTAGTCGCCGTTGATCTTGACGTAATCGTAAGTGAGGTCACAGCCCCAGGCCTTGGCCTCGCCGTCGCCCTGATAGAAGCGGACGATGACGGTAATGTCATGCTCGGTGAGGACCTTCTTGGCGAGCTCTTCGCTGAAGTCCGCGCCGAAGCCGTCCTTCATGACCTGCACTTCGCCGGCAGCGCTCTTGATGATGCAGTCGGCACGGGTCGGGTCAACGTCAGCGCCCGAGTAACCGGCAGCGGCCATGATGCGGCCCCAGTTGGCGTCGCGGCCGAAGACGGCAGCCTTGAAGAGCATGGAGCCCGCGATGGACTTGGCGACCAGGCGCGCGTCGTGCTCGGTGGGCAGGCCGTAGGCCTCGACCTCGATGAGGTGGGTCGCGCCTTCACCGTCGGAAGCGACGCGGCGGGCCATATCGGTGCAGATGGCGAGCACGAGGTCGGCCATCGCCTTCTTGTCTTCTTCGGTCTTGATCTCAACGCCGGAAGCGCCGTTGGCGAGCAGGAAGATCGAGTCGTTCGTGGAGGTGTCGCCGTCGACGGTGCACATGTTGAAGCTCTTATCCACAGCCGCGGAGAGCATCTTCTGCAGGTCTGCGGGATCCGCCTTGGCGTCGGTCGTCACGTAGACGAGCATCGTCGCCATATTGGGGTGGATCATGCCAGAGCCCTTGGCCATCGCGCCGATCTTCACGGTGCCGGTGGAGAGCTGCAGCTCATAGGCGCACTCCTTGCGGACGGTATCGGTGGTCATGATGGCGTAGGCAGCCTCGGAGCCGTTCTCCTTGGCAAGCTTTGCGGGAATGATCTCGCGGATACCCTGAAGCACCTTGTCGACCGGAAGTCTCTGGCCGATGACGCCGGTGGAGCAGACGAACACTTCGTCCTCGCCGAGGCCGAGCAGCTTTTCCGCCTCGCGCTCAACGGTGCGGGCATCTTCGATGCCCTGCTTGCCGGTGGCGGCGTTGGCATTGCCGGAATTGATGACGACGGCGCGGGCCTTGCCCTTTTTCAGGATCTCGCGGTCAAGGATGACCGGAGCTGCGCAGAACTTGTTCGTGGTGAAGCAGGCCGCGCAGGAGCAGGGCAGGTCGGAGTAGAGAACAGCGACGTCGGGCTTCTTGTTCTCGCGCTTTTTGATGGCGGTGTAGACCGCGCCGGCGGTGAAGCCCTGCGGCGTGGTAACGCCGCCCTCGATCTTTTTCAGATTGGACATGTGGGGGGATCTCCTCTCTTAACGTTAGTTTAACAGCATTCTTGCCTAAATCGGGTCGAAACTCGTCGAACCGAAAATTACGGATACATCGGGGGCATCATGAGGCCGGTGGTCTCGGGCAGGCCCATGATGAGGTTCATGTTCTGGATGGCCTGGCCGGCTGCGCCCTTGCCGATGTTGTCGATCACGGAGGAGACGATCAGGCGGTGGGTACGCGCGTCGAAGGTCGGGGTCATCTCGCAGAAGTTCGTGCCGTAGACCCACTTGGTCTGAACGGGCAGGCTCGCCGGGAAGACCTTGACGAAGGGCTCATCCTTGTAGAAGTCCTTGTAGAGCTCGTAAACTTCCTCGTTGGTAAAGTCTCTGTCGCAGGTAGCGTAGATGGTGACCTCGATACCACGGACCTGGGGCAGGAGGTGCGGCTGGAAGTTGATGTACTGCCAGGTCTCGGGCTTCATCAGATCCTTGCCGGTGATGTAGGCAATGTTCTGCTCGATCTCGGGCGTGTGGCGGTGGCCGCCGCCGAGGGCGTAAGCGCAGAAGTTGTTCTCCGCCTCAGTGAGGAGCTTGTTGAGGGCGGGACGGCGGCCTGCGCCGGTGTAGCCGCTCTTGGCATCGATGACGATGGTGTTGTCAACGATGTGACCGGCCTTGAGCATGGGCTGGAGGCCGAGGGTGGAAGCGGTGGGATAGCAGCCGGGGTTGGCGATGAGCTTCTTGCCCTTGGCAAGGTCGCGCATGACCTCAGGGATGCAGTAAACAGCGTCGTGGGTCATCTTGGCGTCGGGGTGCTTCTGGCCGTACCACTTCTCCCAGACGTCGACATCGCGGAAGCGGATGTCAGCGCCGATATCGATGATGGCGCAGTCCTCAGCGAGCACGATCTCCGCCCACTTGGCCACGTCGCCAGAGGGGACCTGGATCATGATAACATCGCTCTTCTTCGCGGTCTCGCGGACGTTCTCCTCCGTGAGGTCCATGATGACCTGATCATAGAAGCCGCGCAGAGCGGGATGATGCGTAGAGATGGCATCGCCGACACCGTAGGTATCGAGCACGTTGACAAGCTCTCCCTCGTGGTGGTTGACCATCATGCGGAGCACTTCGCCGCAAACATAACCGGTAGCACCGATGCAGGAATAATGGATCATGTCTGTTTTCCTCCTTGTTGATTCGACATTTTGTCTGACAATTTTGTACTGCTTGGAAAATCCCGTGTGTAGGCATTGAATTTTCTTTGTTGATATTGTATAATCCAAAAGCAGTTTTGAAAAGCGAATATATTTTTATATGCGCATTCCAAAATGGAATCTTTGAGGTATTGTTGATTATTGAGGGCATTTATAATGAGTATTCGTAAATATATTGCCTATCTCCGCACTGTGGAGACCGGCAGCATCACTCAGGCGGCGAACGAATTGGGCTACACGCAGTCCGCCGTGAGCAAGATGATCTCCGATCTTGAGCAGGACTGGCAGGTCAAGCTCTTAACGCGCAACCACTCCGGCATCGAGATCTCCTCCGACGGCATGGTGCTCCTGCCCACGATCCGCGAGATCGTCAAGGACTATGAGGACCTCAACTTTGCCGTGTCCGAGCTGCATGGCGTGCAGTCCGGCACGCTGCGCCTCGGGTGCTTTACAAGCCTTGCCATCAGCCTGCTGCCGGAAATTCTGAAGGACTTCCACCAGACGTACCCCAACATTCAGATCCAGCTGATGACTGGCGAGTATTATGAAATTTCCGAATGGCTGCGCCGCGGCGCGATCGACTGCGGCTTTCTTGCCATCCCCGCCTCCAACGACTTTGAGACGACGACCATCCTGCACGACACGATGGTCGCCATTCTCCCAAAGGATCACCCGATGGCGGACGCGTCCGTCTTCCCGCTCGAGCAGCTGCCGCACGAGAACTTCGTGCGCCTGATGGAGATCGAAGACTACGAATTCAACCGTCTGCTCGACCATTACAACATCCATCCCGAGGTCACCTATGACACGACGAGCGACTTCGCGCTCTTGTCCATGGTCGAGGCGGGACTTGGCATCAGCATCGTGCACAGCCTGCTCATCAAGCCCGGACGCTACCGCGTCGCCACGCTGCCGCTCAACGTCAAGCAGTCGCGCGAGATCGGCATCGCCGTGAAAAAGGGCTTTCTCCCCTCCACGATCACGCAGCTTTTCCTCCAGCATGTGGTCGACTACACCAAGGGTATGGGCGAGATCACCGTCATCCGGCACTGAGTTTTTCTTGAAAAATCAGGGAAAATTTCATTTTCCAACTGGCGGTTGGAAAGGATTTTCCCCGATTCAACCACTGCGCCATTGTCAATCCTCCCCATGCCCCCTATACTGAGTCCATAACCGGTGATTCAAAGCCGCGGCTGCAGCACGGGGCAAGGAAGGACCAACATGTTACGATCGGCGATCAGGCGTTTGCACGCGATGTGCTGCCTGAATATGAGGGAAACGTCGGCGCCTGACTTCCCGTTCGACGCGGGACACCCGCTCATCGCGTTTCCAACGCTCACTTTACTATTATAATGCAGTGCAGGAGGATAGACAACTTGGAAGGATCGACAATGGGCGCGCGCATTCTGCGCCGCCGTAAAGAAAAAGGACTGACACAGGAGGCGCTGGCAAACAAGCTCGGTGTGAGCAATCAGGCCGTGTCAAAGTGGGAGGGCGATGTCTGCTGCCCTGACCTGCAGCTTTTGCCGCTGCTGGCCGACACGCTGGAGCTCAGCCTCGACGAGCTCTTTGGACGCGAAAGCAAAGAAAAGCCCACCCAAAAAGCGGAAGCGGACAGCCAGATTTTGCCCATCGCGGCAGAGCTGCCGTGGGAGGATGACGACTCCATCCACGCCGTGCTCTTTCAGGGGCACCGGCTGCTCCAACCGAAACAGGGGAGCCTGTTCCGCCACGACAAATACGATGAGATCCGCAAGACCGTCGAGCTGCACTTTTCCGGCACAGCGCAGGATATTTACAGCGATTTTTCCGTCGTCTGCACCGATTCGACGATCTCCGGCAGCGTCAGAGCCGGTGACGGCGTGACCTGCACCGACGTTGGCGGCGACGTGACCGCGGGCGATGACGTGACCTGCGGCAATGTCGGCGGCAATGTGCAGGCGGGCGACAGTGTGCACTGCACCGGCGACGTGCAGGGCAATGTCCGCGCGAGCGACAGCGTCACCTGCGGCAATGTCGGCGGCGACGTGTCCGCAAACGACAGCGTCCGCTGCGGCGAGGTCAAGGGCAACGTCCGCGCAAGCGACAGCGTCACCTGCGGCGACATCAGCGGCAGCGTGAGCGCCGAGCGCGTGCGCTGCACCAAAGCCGGCGGCGAAGAGCAGGAGAGCTTTACTTTCACCAAGAAGGGCAAGAGCTTTTCCTTCCCTCTCCGATAAAACCGTAAAAGCGCGGCCTTAAGAGGTCGCGCTTTTTTCCTTGTCATCGCGGCGGGTTTGTGTTACCATAACTTTGACAAAGAAAAAGGTGGGAAAATCATGGAAAATACCTTCAAGAGTTCCGTCTTCGGCGGCTTCAACCGCGATGACGTCATCCGTTATATCGAAAAAACCTCGCTCGAGAGCAAGCAGCAGATCGAAGCGCTCGAGCAGGAAAGCGACGGCCTCTGCCGCGAGAATGCAGAGCTGCGCGACAAGCTCGCCGCCGCCGAGCGTGAGCGCGACAAGTTTGCCGAGTCCTATTCGACCGCGTCCAGCGCGCAGGACGCGCTCAAAAAGGGTCTGACCGCCGCGCAGGAGACGATCTCCGAGCTGCGCGCGCAGATCGAAGAGGGCGCGCAGAAGCTCGCGAGCGCCAAGGCCGACTGCGACCGCCAGCTGAAAGCCAAAGAGGAGGCTGCCGAGCAGCACATCGCCGAGTTGGAAGCGCAGCACGCCGAACGCCTTTCCGCCGCCGAGCAGGAGCGCAAGCGCCTTTTAAGCGAGCTTGACGAGCTCCGCCCGCAGGTCGAGGAATACGGCCGCGTCAAGGCGCACATCGCCGACATTGAGCTCTCCGCCCGTGAGCGCGCCGACGCGCTCGACGCCGCCACGCGGGAGCGTTTGCAGGCAATGATCGCGGCATGCAGAGGGCACTGCGAGCAGGTGCTCTCGACGCTCGGCGCGACTTGCGAGAGCGTGTCGAATGAGCTCAAGCGCGCGGACGCTGCCGTCGCACAGCTGCCCGAGGCGTTCACCACGCTGGAGGGCCAGCTCGACGAGCTCAAAAAGTTAGAGCAGTGACAAGATAGCAAAAAAGAAGTGCGTTCCCGTTAGGAACGCACTTCTTTTTATGCTAATTCGCTGTACTGATCAAAGATGTCTGCAAATTCGTCCAGATGCTCGCGCAGGCTGTCGGGCGCCTCGGTGCGGAAGTAAAGCACCTCTCCCCCGCGGCGCAGGATAAGAAACTGGTGGACTTCGTCCGGTTCATTTGGAAGCCGGGTATTTGGTTTGATAAATTCTGCGTAGTACGCCTCGTCAAAGCCGTCGATGAAAAGCGTCTGCGCATCGCTTCCCATGAAGTAGTCCCGCAGTTCATGTGTCAGCGGAACGGCCAGCGCGGAAATGCGAGGGGCGTAGAAGTCAAGCTCCGTGCTGTACTGCATCCAAGTGTCGATCGTTCCCGCATACGGCGTTTCGCCGACAGAGTACACGTGCCCGCCGAGCAGCGTCGAGAGATCGCGCACACCATACCAGTCCGATCCCCTTTCGCCGCCGAGCATCTCGGTCCCGATATACGGCAGCGGCGGCTCGTCATAGCTGTCGCCGTAGGCCGTATCGTTCACTCGCCAGAAAATCAGCGCGAGCGCCAATACACCGGCAATGATCGTAAGCGCGCGGTCTGCTTTCGCCCAGCGGTTGCGCGGCATCTTCTCCACGCGCTCGCACGCCTCCATCGCGCGCTTGAGCGTCCACATCTCGTTTCTCTCCTTTGCCTCGCTCAGGATACCGAGGATACTGCCTAAGATAATGGACACAAACTGAATGACCTCGCTCTTTTCCATCGTGAGGAACGACATCACCGGGAGACTCAAGGCACTAAAAAGGAAATAGACGAGCCAGATGTCCACCACCAGGAAGATCATCGGCAGGAAATAGCTGCGGCGCAGCTTTTTGCACAGTCTGCGGTAGCCATAGGAGTCCGTACAGTCCTTCGGCGTGGGGACGTGCGCAGTTCTGTCACCGCGCCAGATATAGAAGATGCCGTCCTTCGTCCGGCAGACGTACTCCCAGCCCAGGCGGGCGCGCTTTTCGCGCAACAGCTCGTCGGGGTCGTCATCGTCCGCGGCGGGTTCCAGGTGATAGCGGCAGTCGCGCGGCTCGCCGATCACAAAATCGTCGTAGCGGAGCAGGAGCTTCCCCTCCGCCGCGCGCTCGGAAAGCCACTGCTCGATGCCGCGCGGGTCATAGGCGCTGGGCACAAAGCGGATGCTCTTCGTCTCGGGCTCATTCTCTTCGTTCGGCGCAGTCCCTCCGCTCTCCGGAAGCTCTGTTGTCTCGCGCAGGTCTTCGTCCATTCGCGCTCCCTCCTCTCTTCTCTCTATGGCAAAGTATAAAGAAGCGAGGGGGATTTTTCAAGCAAGTTCAGCGAGCATTGACAAAAATCGCGCGCAAGTTTATTGTTACATCGCAAAAAAGGCAGGAAATTCCTGCCTTTTTTCGTTTCACAGCAAAATCGGCTGAATTTGTCTTCCCTCCAGCGCCGCCTCGGCCGTCGGGATAATTTTGCGAAAGTCCGCGATCAGCGACGTGGGCTTCGCCTCGGCGTTGTCCTGCCCGAAGGGGACAAAATAGTAGTTCTTGCGGTTCAGCAGCGCCGCGATGTTCGGCGCGCTCGCGGATAAGCCGTCATTCGTCGCAATGGCAAGCACAACGGGCTTACCGTTGCGCAGGTGCCCCTTCGCCGCCATCGTCACCGCGCCGTCCGTGATGCCGTGGGCGAGCTTGGCAAGCGTGTTTCCCGTGCAGGGGGCGATGACGAGCACTTCCATCGCCCCCTGCGGGCCGAGGGGCTCGGCTTCGACGATATTGCGCACGGCCTTCCGCCCCGCCAGCGCCTCCACGCGGGTGACGAAGTCCTCCGCCGTGCCGAAGCGCGTGGAATACTTCGCCGCATTTTCCGACAAGATCGGGACGATCTCATGCTCGCGCGCGATGTCCTCGTAGAGTTTCAGCAGCTCGGGATGGTTGCAGAACGAGCCGCAAAAGGCAAATCCGATCTTCATGCTTCCTCCTTGATGAGTCGACATAACGTCTTTTTGATGGCGCGCGCCGCCGTCTCCGGCGCGACGCGCCCGGGCAGTCCCCCTGCCTTGAGATACGAAAGGCGCAGCGTTTCGACCGCGTCCATGTCAAAGCCGCTCGCGCTCGCAAGCTCGATGAGCAGGCAGTCCGGCGGCAGCTCGGCAAGGAGCGTTTCGTCCAATACCTGATGCGGCACGGTGTTGAACACCACGCGGAATTCCCCCAGCGTGCCGGAGAGGCGGTTCGTGTGCAGCGGCGCGTAGCCGAACGCGTCGATCCACGCAAGGTCCGACCGCTTGCGCGCGCTGACGCTGACCTTCGCTCCCAGCGCGCTCAGATCGTGCGCGAGCACCTTTCCAATGCGGCCAAAGCCGAGCACGAGGCATGGCGTGCCGTGCAGCGTGACACTCGTGTGCTTCATCGCCGCCTCGATGGCCCCCTCCGCCGTCGGGATCGCGTTGCGCACGCTCAGTTCTTCCGAGGCAAAGTAGTCCGTGATCGTAAGCCCCAACGACTGCGCAAGCGTTGACGCGTCGTTTCCCACATTGCCCGCGAAAATGCGGTGCTCGCGCCGCAGCGAGCGCAGCAGGCTCTCCATCGTGAGCTCTGTGCCGCTCAAATAGCCGTTTTTCTCCGCCGGCAGCGGCAGGACGATGATGTCCGCTTTCAGCGCATCGCACAGCGCCAGCGGCTTTGGCGCACCGGTCAGCTCCCACGAGCAGACGTCGTATCCCTCCGCAGCCATCATCTGGGCAAGCAGGCGCATGCGTGCGTCGCCGCCCAGGAATGCTATCGTCTGGTCCATCTCATTCCCCCTTTTCCATAAAGGGTATGCCGCAGCGCGTGCGCGCATGACGCAAACTATTTTTGATTTTTTGCTTGACAACTCTATTTTTATCGCTATAATAAGAATTATTCTAATTCTAATTTAGGAGAAACGCATGACCAAGTACGCCCAGCAGATTCTCGATCTCGTCCTGTGCTCCACCGAGCACCCGACTGCCGAGCAGATTTTTCTGCAAATGAAGCAGGAAAATTCCAAAATCGCGCAAGCTACAGTGTATAACAACCTCAACGCGCTTGTAGCGGACGGCAAACTCATCCGCCTGTCGCAGCCCGGCGCGCCCGACCGCTACGACAACACCACGCGCCACGATCACCTGATCTGCACCCGCTGCGGCGCGCTCGCAGACTTCAAGTTCACCGACCTGACGCACAACATCGAAGCCGCGCTCGGCGCGCGCATCCAGTCCTACGACCTTCGCATTCACTATCTCTGCCCCGCCTGCCGCAAAGCGCAGGAAGAGCATTAAATTTTGAAAGATGAAAAGGAGAATTTCACCATGAAGACCAACAAGTATTCCGGCACCAAAACCGAGCAGAACCTGCGCACCGCCTTCTCGGGCGAATCCGAGGCGCGCAACAAGTACACCTTCTTCGCCTCCACGGCCAAGAAAGAGGGCTATGAGCAGATCGCCGCGCTCTTCCAGAAGACCGCGGACAACGAAAAGGAGCACGCCAAGATGTGGTTCAAAGAGCTCCAGGGCATCGGCTCCACCGCCGACAATCTGCTCTCCGCTGCTGAGGGCGAAAACTACGAGTGGACCGACATGTACGATTCTTTCGCCAAGACCGCAGAGGAAGAGGGCTTTCCCGAGCTGGCGCAGAAGTTCCGCCTCGTCAGCGAGATCGAGCGCCATCACGAGGAGCGCTACCGCGCGCTGCTGCGCAACGTCGAGACCGCCAAGGTCTTTGAAAAGAGCGAGGTCAAGATTTGGGAGTGCCGCAACTGCGGCCACATCGTCGTCGGCACCAAGGCCCCCGACGTCTGCCCCACCTGCAACCACCCCCAGAGCTACTTCGAAGTCCACGCGGAAAATTATTGAGAATCGACAACTAAAACGAGAGCCGCAGGCTGTGCCTGCGGCTCTCTTACTATTCACTTACTCCTTCGGCAGCAGGATGCAGATCGTCGTGCCCTTGCCCTCTTCGCTATGAAGCTCGACTGTACCGTGATGGTACTGCACGGCGTGCTTGACGATGGAAAGGCCGAGGCCCGTGCCGCCGCTTGCCTTCGAGTGGCTCTTGTCCACGCGGTAGAAGCGCTCGAAGATGCGGCTCTGGTGCTCCGGCGCGATGCCGATGCCCGTATCGGCCACGGAGACGAACGCCTTGCTGTCCCGTTCACCGACGCTCACGGTCACGCTGCCACCCTCGACGTTGTACTTGATGGCGTTGTCGCAGAGGTTATAGATGACCTCGTACAAAAGCCGCCGTACGCCTCCGATGGTCTCGCTCCCGCCCTCGACGGCAATCGCGATGTGCTTCTCCGCCGCCGCAGTCTTAAGATCGTCCGCCGCCTCCTGCGAAAGCGTGAGCAGGTCGACCGTCTCGCGCGGCATTTCGTCGCCCTCGTCGAGCTGGGACAGGCGGATGATGTCGCCGATCAGCGTGACAAGGCGCTGCGCTTCTTTTCGGATGTGGCCGACGAAGCGGGGGACGTCCTCCTGCTTCACCATGCCGTTTTCCAGCAGCTCCGCGCTGCCGATGATGCCTTGCAGCGGCGTTTTGAGCTCGTGCGACACGTTCGCCGTGAATTCACGGCGCGTCTGCTCCGCTGTCTCGCGCTCGGTGATGTCGAAAGCCAGCAACACAGCGCCGACCGCCGCGCCGCTTGCGCCGATGCGGCTGACGTCAAACTGCCAGATACGGCCGCCGCGCTCCACGCGCGCCTCACTGTGCCCCTCGTCCATGGCACGCTCGATGGCAAGGCTCATGTCGTGGCTGCGGTCGATGGTCAAAAAGTCCTGCCCGACGCAGCTCTCGTCCGTGCCGAAGAGCTTTTCCGCCGCGGGGTTGATACTCAGCACATGCTCTTTTTCATCGAGCAGCACAAGCCCTTCGCGCATGCTGCTTGTGATCTGCGAAAATTCCGTCTGCTGGCGCTGAAGTTCGTCCATCTGCTCGTCGATCTGCAAGTGCTGGCGGTTGATGCGCCCGAGCAGCGGGGCGAGCTCTTCATAGGCGTCATTTTCAAGCGGATGCTCAAGGTCCAGCTTGTTGAGCGGCTGGACGATGCGGTGCGACAGGCTCTTGGCTAAAACAGAGGACAGGATCAGCGCCACGATCAGCACCACTAAAATGGGCTGCCCCATGCCGACGAGCAGCACACCCGCCGTCGCGCGGCTCATCGAAATGCGCAGCACGCTCCCGTCCGCGAGCCTTTCCGCGCAGTACATCGTCTTTTGCAGCAGCGTCGAGGAATAGCGCGTGCTCTCGCCCTCGCCGTATTCCAGCGCTTGCTTGACCTCCACGCGGTCGGCGTGATTTTCAAGGCTTTCGGCATCGGTCACGGTGTCGTAGAGCACCGTACCGTCGTTTTCGATCCACGTCAGGCGGTAGCGCTCGGAGGAGAGCTGAGAGAGATACTCCGTCCCGTTTTCCTCCACGGCGACGGCGGCAAGCTCCAGCTCGTCGCGCAGCTGCTTTTTTTCGACGCTCCCGAAGTATTCGTACAGGCAGCCCATGATGACGAGCAGGCTCGCCAGCAGCACCGTGCCCGCCACAAGCAGGATGGAGTGAAAGATCTTTTTTGTCATGCCTTGCTCTCCATCCGGTAGCCCACGCCGCGCACGGTCTCGATCTTCTCGCCGTACGCGCAGAGCTTCTGCCGCAGCGTGCGGATGTGCATGTCCACCGTGCGCGTCTCGCCGCAGTAGTCCGTGCCCCATACGTCCGCCATGAGCTGGTCGCGCGAAAACGCCGTGCCGGGATGCGAGAGGAACAGGCGCAGCAGTTCGAATTCCTTGTATGTCAGCGCGACGCTCTCTCCATCCGCCGTGACGGTGCGGCTCTCTTCGTCGAGCACCAGACCGCCGCAGCGCAGCTGGGCTGCCGTCTTCGTGCCACAGCGGCGCAGCACCGCTTTGACGCAGGAGACGAGCTCCATCACGCCGAACGGCTTTGTCAGATAGTAGTCTGCACCGAGGTCGAGACCGCGGATCTTGTCGTATTCCGCGCCCTTGGCCGTCGCCATGACGACAGGGATATCGGAAAGCGCCGCGTCCGCGCGCATGCGGCGCAGCAGCTCCATCCCGTCGATGCCGGGGAGCATCACATCGAGCACGACAAGCTCGGGTCTTTCCGTGCGCAGCGCCTCCCAGAACGAGGTACCGTCCTCAAAGCCCTTGGCCTCAAAGCCGGTCGATTGCAGAGCATATACCTCGATATCGCGGATACTGGCATCGTCTTCCACGCACCAGATCATACTTTACCCCTCCTTATGCTCTCCTGTCACAGAGAAAATGACCCATTCGGCGATGTTCGTCGCATGGTCGCCGATGCGCTCAAAATACTTGGCGATCATCAGCAGGTCGAGTGCGAATTCACCATCATCAGGGTCCTGCGCGATGCGCTTGATAAGGTCCTTCTTCACGCGCGCGAAATAGTCGTCCACGGTGTCGTCCTCAGCGATGACCTGATCGGCAAGCGCCGTGTCGTGCTTGACATAGGCGTCCACGCTCTCGGTCACCATCTTGATGGTCGAGCGCGCCATCTCGCGCAGGAGATTACTGTTTTCCGCACCGCGCCCGCCGAGGAACGTGATGATCTCGGCAATATCCTCGGCCTGGTCGCCGATGCGCTCCATGTCCGTGATCATCTTGAGCGCCGCCGAGATCTGGCGCAGGTCCTTTGCCACGGGCTGCTGCTGCAAAAGAAGCTTTAGGCACAGCGACTCGATCTCGCGCTCCTTGCGGTCGATCTCCTGATCGAGCGGTGCGACGCGCGCGGCCAGCTCCGCGTTGCCCTCCGTCAACGCCTGTGCCGAAAGGGCGATGACCTCCTCGCACAGCGCGCCCATCTCAATGAGCTCGCGGTTCAAAAGCGCAAGCTGTTCATCAAACCGGCTTCTCATTTAACCGAACCTCCCCGTGATGTAATCTTCTGTCCGCTTGTCCTGCGGCTGGGAGAAGAGCTTCTCCGTCTCGCCGTACTCTACGAGCTCGCCGAGCAGGAAGAACGCCGTGTGGTCGGAAATACGCACCGCCTGCTGCATGTTGTGCGTGACGATGACGATGGTGTACTTCTCCTTGAGCTCCATCGCGAGCTCTTCGATCTTCGATGTCGAAATGGGGTCGAGCGCACTTGTCGGCTCGTCCATCAGCAACACCTCGGGCTCGACCGCGAGCGCGCGGGCGATGCAAAGGCGCTGCTGCTGGCCGCCGGAGAGGCCGAGCGCGTTTTTCTTCAGGCGGTCCTTGACCTCGTCCCAAATCGCCGCGCCGCGCAGGGATTTTTCAACGATCTCATCGAGCTTTGCCTTGTTCTTCACGCCGTGCGTGCGCGGACCGTAGGCAATGTTGTCATAAATGCTCATTGGGAAGGGGTTCGGCTTCTGGAACACCATACCCACCTGACGCCTAAGCTCGCTCACATCGACGGACGGGTCAAAAATGTCCTCACCCTTATAGAGGACGCTGCCCGTGATCTTCACATCGGGGAGCAAATCGTTCATGCGGTCGAGCGTCTTTAAAAACGTCGACTTGCCGCAGCCACTCGGGCCGATGAGCGCCGTAATGCTTTTTTCGGGAATTTCAATGTTGATATCCTTGAGCGCCTGATGGCTCCCGTACCACAGACACAGATTCTCAACGGAAAGGATGTTGTTCATAGCCCTCTCCCCTCTTTCAATTTGTCTTCAAAGGCGAGGCCGTACCAGTGGCTCTCGCCGCGTTTTGCCGTTTTCTGCACGCAGTCGTCGCAGAATTCCGCCGCGTCTTTCAGGGCTTGCGGCATGCCTTTACCGTTCATCAGCTCGCCGCACAGGGCGGAGACGAACACATCACCCGTGCCATGCAGCGTCTGCGGAAGGCAGGGCTTGAAAATTTCCATATACTGCCCGTTCAGCCGCGCGCAGTAGCCGATCTCCTCCCCGCGGTGGACGCCGGTGATGATGACATTTTCCACCGTGAGCGCTTTAAGAAGCGTTTCTATCGGTGCGTCCATCCCGCAGCCCGCGAGAAGCGCCGCCTCCGTGCGGTTGGGCGTGATGAGCTGTGCGCTCTCGCACAGCGCGCGCATCGCCTGCACGTACTCTTCGGTAAAGCAGCCGTACAGCGCGCCGTTGTCGCCGAGCACGGGGTCGACCACAACGATGGTATCCTCCCCCGCAAAGTCGCGGAGGAAATCTTTTGCAAAATGCATCTGCTCCACCGAGCCGAAAAAGCCCATGCAGATGCCGTCGAATTTGATTTGAAGCTGTCTCCAGTGCGCGGCAAAGGCCTTCATCTCGTCCGTCATATCGCGCATGACGTAGCTGCCGAAGCCGTCCGCCGTGTGCGTCGATAAAATGGCCGTCGGCAGCGGTACCGTCTCCACCCCGTAGGAAGAGAGGATGGGCATGGCCACGCTCAGCGAACACTTGCCGAAGCAGGAAAGGTCATTTAAGAGCGCCATGCGCTTCATGCCGCTTCCGTTGACAGGTCGTATCATTGCTGTTTCCTCCTGAAGTATCGGCCGACCAGATCGGCGATGAGGTTAATGAGCATCGTCAGCAGCATCAAAATGGCCGCGATGGCGAACACCACCCCCGTATCGCTCGACTCCTTGGCGTAGAAGTACAGCGCCACCGTCAGCGTCGCGCCCGCGTTGTGCATACCCTCAAAGAAGTTGTAGAGCATGTGCGCCGAGCCCGCCGTGAATAAGAGCGCCGCCGACTCGCCGAGGATGCGTCCGATCGACAGGATACAGCCCGTCACGATACCGTCCACGCAGCTTGGCAGCACCACCGTGCGGATGGTGCGCCATTTGCCCGCGCCCAGACCGAACGCGCCCTCGCGGTAGCTCTGCGGTACGGTCTTGAGGCTCTCCTGTGTCGTGCGCATGATGGTCGGCAGGTTCATGATCGTCAGCGTCAGCGCACCCGCAAGAAGCGACGTGCCGTTTTTGCAGAAGATCAGCATGCCGACAAGGCCGTAGATGATCGACGGGATACCGGAGAGCGTTTCGGACGCGTATTCGATGATGGAGACGAGCTTTTTGTTCGCGGCGTATTCATTTAAGTAGATGGCCGCGCCCACGCCGAGCGGCAGCACGATTAAAAGCGTCGCGATGACGATGTAGAGCGTGCTCAGGATGTCCGGCAGGATGCCGACGCGGTTGGCAAGATAGCTCGGCGCGGTGGAGAGCATCTCCCAGGTGATGTTCGGAATGCCGTTGCCCAATATATAACCAATCATACCGACTACGAGCGCGCAAGTCAATACTGCGGCGACGCTCATCAGGAGCTTCATCGCCGTGATATAGGCCTTGCGGCGGGCCGAAGACTGCATTTTCAGCATCAGTTACCCTCCTTGTCGCGCTTTAAGAAGAAGTTGAGCGCCGCATTGATGAGCAGGATGAAAAGATACAGCACGAGCGCGATGGAAAACAGCGCCTGGCGCTGGAGGCTGCCCGGGCTTGAATATGACATCTCACTCGCGACCGCCGTTGTGAGAAAGCGGACGCTCTCAAAGATCGACGTTGGCATATTCGACACGTTGCCCGAGACCATCATCACGGCCATCGCTTCGCCGATGGCGCGGCCCACACCGAGCACGACCGCCGCGGCGATGCCGCTCTTTGCCGCCGGAACGGAGACGCGGAAATAGGTCTCGACCTCAGTCGCACCGAGGGCAAGCGAGGCGTCCTCATATTCATGCGGAACGGCCTCGAGCGCCGTGACGCTCACCTTGATGATCGACGGCAGGATCATGACGGCCAGCACGATGATGGCCGCAAACAGGCTTGCGCCGTCCGGCAGGTGGAACGTCTTGCGGATGGCAGGCACGAGCACCAGCATACCGACAAGGCCGTACACGACCGACGGGATCCCCGCGAGCAGGCTGACGGCGGCCTCCAGCACGGTGCGGACCTTCTTGGGCGCGACCTTGGAGAGGTACACCGCCGTCAAAAAACCGATGGGCACGCCGAGGACGATCGCGCCTGCCGTGCCGTAAACACTCGTTAAAATAAAGGGCAGAATGCCGTACTTCGGCTCCGCCGACGTCGACGACCACACCTTGCCCGTGAGAAACGGCACAAGGCCGATCTTCTGAATGGCCGGGATGCCGGAGATGATGAGATACACCGTGATCAGCAGCACGCATCCGACCGTAATGAGGCCGAGAAGCAGAAAAATACCGTGGACGACAGCTTCAAACATTTTTTTCCTCTGCGCCATAATTGTTTCCTCTTTTTGCTGTCAGCGGGAGACGGCTCACGCCGCCTCCCGTGATGGTTCCTGTGTTCTGTTAGTTGGCTGCGACCGCACCGGCAGCGGCGATGATGCTTGCCGCGTCAGCGGACAGCGCGTAGTCGAAGAAGGCCTGTGCCGCGGGGGAAAACTTGGTGCCCTCCTTCGTGACGAGCACGAACGGACGCTGGACCACATAGCTGCCGTCCTTGACGGTCGCCTCCGTGGCTTCCACACCGCCGACTGTCAGCGCCTTGACGCTGTCGCCGACCGCGGAGAGGGAGGCATAGCCGATGGCGTCGGGGTTCTGGGACACGGTGTTGATAACGTCGCCCGTGGAGGTGAGCTCCTGACGGTACTGGCAGGCGTCCTTGGTGTCGGTGATGGACTCGAAGCCGTCACGCGTGCCGGAGCCGGCCTCACGGCCGATGAGGACGATCTCGGCGTCGTTGCCGCCGACGTCCTTCCAGTTGGTGATCTCGCCGGTGTAGATCTTGGCGATGGTGTCAATGTCGAGATTGGAGACAGGGTTCTCGGGGTTCACGACAATGGCGATGCCGTCGAGCGCGACGACGGTCTCAACAAGGCCGGAGGCCTTTTCGTCATCCTTGAGCGCACGGCTCGAAAGGCCGATGTCGCAGCGGCCTTCGCTAACGGCCTGAATGCCGGAGCCCGAGCCGGTGGGGTTATAGGTGAACTTCACGTCCTTGTTCATGGCCATGAAGGATTCGCCAAGAGAGTTGATGACCTTTTCCATCGAGGTGGAGCCGTCGGTCGAGACGGTGCCGGAGAGGGTCGTTTCGGTGTTGCTGCCGTCAGTGTTGGTGTCGGCGCTGTTGTCGTTCTTGCTGCCGCAGGCGGTCAGCAGGCTCAGCGCCATGACAGCGGTCAGCGCAAGAGTGAGAAACTTTTTCATTTGAAATACTTCCTTTCAATTTTTCCAAGATGTTGTTCCTTGCTACATTTGCCATCATAAAGACAGGTTGTAAAATCAGAAAGTCGCCTTTTGTAAAATCGCGGTAAAAGAGAAAAAGGACGTTTTCCGTCGGAAAACGTCCTTTTTGAAGATCAAATATCGTGTTATTCGGTACGCAGCGCTTCGACAGGGTCCTTGCGCGCGGCGATGCCGGAGGGGATGAGGCCCGCGATAAACGTGAGCGCCATGCTGATGACCACGAGCGCCGCGCCGCCCGCCACCGGCAAGATGGCGTTCAGGCTCTCGATACCCGTCAAGTGGTGCACGACGAGGTTGATGGGGATGATCAGCAATAGCGTGATGCCGATGCCGATGGCACCGGAGCAGAAGCCCTCGATGAGCGTCTCCGCGTTGAACACGCGCGAGATGTCGCGCTTGCTCGCGCCGATGGCGCGCAGAATGCCGATCTCCTTCGTGCGCTCAAGCACCGAGATATACGTGATGATGCCGATCATAATGCTCGACACGACGAGCGAGATCGCGACGAATGCGATAAGCACATAGCTGATGGCGTTGATGATCGTCGTGACCGAGCTCATCAGAAGCGCCACATAGTCGGTGTAGTCGATCTGGTCGTCCTCGGAAACGCTGCTGTTATACTGCTCGATCGCATCGGCGATGGCGTCCTTGTCGGCAAAGGTCGAGGCGTAGATGTTGATGGTCTTGGGACTCGCGAGGTCGACGTCGCCAAGCAGCTCCAAATTGTCCTCATACGTGCCGTTCGAGACCGTCGCAGGCATGTAGTTGTCGTAGAGCCAGTTGTACTGCTCGCTCGTCAGCGGCGTGACGGCGGGCGATTTTTCGAGCGCCAGGTCGAGCGCCATGGCGAGCTGATCGCTCGTCATGTTGGAAAGTCTCGCCTGCACGCCCGCGGCGTACTGCTCTGTCACCTGCTCGCGGATAGACTGCTCCACGTAGCCGAAAAGCGTCTCGTCGTCCATCTGCGCAATATAGGACTTGACGGTCGCCTCGTCCACGCTCATCTGCTGGGCGTAGGTCGAAATGACCATCTGCTCGATGCTCGCGCGGTCGAGCGAGCTCATCTGCTGCTCCACGATGGCGGAGAGATACTCTTCGCTCGGCACGCTCATCATCGCGGTGTAGGCTGCGGCGCGCTCGGTGACGGAAAGGCCCTCGAGATAGTCCGTCACGTCCGCTTCCTTCTGCTTGTCGCTCACGGAGTAGTCATCGGTCAGGAACGGCAGGCCGAGGATAACGTCGGTCGCGGGGTCGGCCTTCTGCTTGCGTAAAATCTCGGTCTGTCCCGCCTTTTCGACGAGGTAGTCCGTCAGCGCGGACGTGTAGCCGATCGCGCCGGAGAGCATGGAGGACACTGCGTTCTCATTCGGGCGCAGGATGCCGACGATCTTCACGCGCGTGCCGACATCGTCGGAGTTATAGAGGAAGTCGAGCCCCGTGTCCGTCGTGCTGACGTCGGTATATGTGCCGCTTGTGGAATCGTACTGGTAGCGCTCAGCGGGCAGGACGATCTTGAAGCTCATATTGCACAGGTCTTTATAGCCCCAGCTCTGGATGTCCTTGCTGTCGAATTCCGAGCCGTCGAGCATGTGCTGCATCGACTCCACGACCTCGTCCTGTGCGCTCAGGCCCAGCGAATAGATGACAAGGTCGGAAATTTCGTTGTCCTTGTTGACGATAAGCATGACCTCGTCGTAATTCTGCGGCCAGGAGCCGTAGATGAGGTCATACTGCTCGTGCAGGAGGCTGCCCACGAGCTCGCCGCTCTCACTATCCTGCGGCGGGAGCATCTGCTCCCAGGTCTCCATCGCGGAGTAGGCCGAGCCGAAGCGCTCGAAATAGCTGCTGTAATCGCCGCCGTAGAGCTCGCTCATGCAGGTCTGCAAAAGCTCCGTCACGTCGGACTTGAAGACCTTGCCGTCGGTGTCTTTGGCATAGATGCTCATGCCGAGGTCGTAGTCATAGGAAATGGAGCTGATATGCTGCGAAAGCTCGTTGTCGCCCTCCAGATAGGTCTTGAAGTCCTTCAAATTGTTCGTCTGCGTCTCCGCCGAGGCAAACGAGCTCATCATGTCGTACATAATGTTGTTGGAGTAGACGGCGTCGAGGTCATGCTGCTCCCCGTCACCCTCGTCCTGCGCATGGACGCCCATCATCGAACTGACCATGCTGGACATGTCCATGCTCTCAGCCTCGATGGTCAAGGGATAGCTCGATAGCGTATCTTCCTGCACGCGGTCGATATAGGTCTGGATACCATTGCTCAGCGACAGAATGAGCGCGATGCCGATAATACCGATGCTGCCGGCGAAGGCCGTCAAAAATGTCCGTCCCTTTTTCGTCATCAGGTTGTTGAGCGAGAGCGACAGCGCCGTGCCAAAGCCCATCGATGGCTTTTTCTCCTTTCCCTGCGCCGCGGGCTTTTCCGTTCCGCCGGCATAGGGCGCGCTGTCGTCCACGATCTCGCCGTCCTTTAAGCGCACAATGCGGCTCGCGTAGGTCTCGGCAAGCTCGGGGTTGTGCGTCACCATGATGATGAGGCGGTCTTTGGAGATCTCTTTCAAGATCTCCATCACCTGCACGCTCGTCTCGCTGTCGAGCGCGCCGGTCGGCTCATCGGCAAGCAGAATGTCCGGGTCGTTGACAAGCGCTCGCGCGATGGCAACGCGCTGCATCTGGCCGCCGGACATCTGGTTCGGCTTTTTGTCGAGCTGGTCGCCAAGGCCCACGCTCTCGAGCGCCTTTTTCGCGCGCTCGCGGCGCTCTGACTTGCTCACGCCCGAGAGCGTGAGCGCCAGCTCCACGTTGCTCAATACCGTCTGGTGCGGAATGAGGTTATAGCTCTGGAAGACAAAGCCGATGGAGTGGTTGCGGTAGCTGTCCCAGTCGGCGTCGGAAAAGTCCTTCGTCGACTTGCCATTGATGACAAGGTCGCCGCTCGTGTACTGATCCAACCCGCCGATAATGTTCAAAAGCGTCGTCTTGCCGCAGCCTGAATGGCCGAGGATGGCGACAAACTCGCTCTCACGGAACTGTAAGCTCACGCCGCGCAGCGCGTGGACGGTGGTGTCGCCCGCCTGGTAATCCTTGACGATCTGTTGCAGCTTCAGCATAGTCTGCCTTCTTTCTGAGTAAATAAAAATAAGAATTCCAGAGTAGGATACCATTTTGACCTTTTACCGTCAACCGGCGCGGTCGAGAATTCATCGAAAGTTCATCTTTGTTTACTATTCGGCAAAAAGAGCGCCGCGGCATCGCCGCAGCGCTCCCTGATCTTCTTTTAAGCGAACGAGGTACTCATCTGCCGCTCGATCTCATAGCGCAGCACTTCGTTCTCCGCTTCGTCGTAGCCGACGAAGAGAAATTCGTCGCTGCCATAGTCGCCGGAAAGCTCCTGCGTGATCGCGCCGCCGGCGAGGAAATACCGGTGTCCGCCGTCCTCGATCCATACAAGCGGCGTCGTACAGACCGTTTCGACGACATATTCGCCGCTTTGCACGTCAACCGTGCGCTGCTGCAAGATCTCCGCACGGTCGATGGCCGCATCGTCGACGCGTCCCCAGAAAAAGAGCGCCCGTCCGCCTCCGTCGCGCCCCATGACCCACCAGCCTGCGTGGACGCGCTCTCCGCTTGAGCAGTCGAGCGCCATACCGAAGTCATCCTGCCAGCCGTACAGCGCATAGAAATGGCTCGCGCCGCAGTAGGCCGCATTCTCCCCCGCCATCAGCGTGACGCGCAGCGTCTTATAGATGTTCTCGGCGGGAAGGGATGTGATCTCGTGCGTCTTTTCATACACGCCGTAGCGCTGTTCGCCATCGCGCAGAGCCATGGCGCGCGTCAGGTGTCCGCCGCCGAGCATATTGCAGATGAGCAGCGCGCAGAGCATGATGACAACGCTCTTGACCGCGCGGCGCGCTCTCGTCGGCCGCTTTTCGATCTTCTGCTTTTTCATGGCTGCGTTCCCCCTTCCGGAAGCTCGATCCTCGTCTCGATGCGCTCGCCGAAGCGGTCGTAGACGAATGTCACGTAAGTATCGCCCACTTCAAGCGGCACGGTATGCTGGCCGTAGTGCACATACAAGCTGCCGCTGCTGCTCCGGCAGCTTGAATACCAGCCCGGATACCGTCCTGTATCCTCATAGTCGTACATCGTCTCGCCGCGTTCACTTTGCAGCGACATTGTCTCGATCAAACGCTCATAGACCTTTCGCCCCGGAATGCGGTCATAGCTGCTCACCCAGAGCACCGCCTGCCGCTCTCCCTCGCGCACACCGTATTCGATGCGGTTCAGCTGCACGATATCGTCCCCGACGAGGATGCGCTCGTGCAGGTCTGCCGCGCCGTCGAGCTCTTCCCATGAAATACTGTTCACCGCCGGACTCACGCGCTCGCGGATGCTCTCGTACACGCCGCTGAGCATCGGCAGCATGAAAAAGCCCTGCACACAGGCGACGATCGTGACGAAAATCGCGGCGCGCTGCACGATGACGAGCCACCAGCCGCCGTACTGCGCGCACAGCGCCCGCCCCGTCTCCTCGGGGTCTCCCATCAGCGCCACCGCACGCCCGTAGGCCGCGTCCTCCGTGTAGCCGTGCTCGACCAGCGCTTCGGCGTGGTCTTCGATGTGACCGGCGAGCTCATTTCTCAGATCGTTTGCTTCATCGCTCGTCAGCCGGCCGACCTGTGCGAGCACGCGGTCGCAATATTCCTTTCTGTCCATAGCCTCACCCTTTTTTAAGCAAAGTGCAGCACGGCGTTCACTGCGCCGCTGTACTCCTGCCAGGCTTTCTCCTCTTCTGTGAGCGCGGCACGGCCGGCGCGCGTCAGGTGATAATACTTGCGCATCCGGCCGGTGGGCGCCGCCTTTTCATAGGCCTCCACATAGCCCTCGCGCTCCATGCCGTGCAGCACGGGGTAGAGCGTGCCCTCTTTCATCTCGAAGACATTGCTCGAGCGGCGCGCCAGCTCCAGAATGATCTGGTAGCCGTACATGTCCTCGGTCGAGAGGAGCTTGAGCAGCAAAAGCTGTGTGTGGTCAATGCTCTTTTTCTTCATGTTGCACCTCCTATGATACATAGAGTATCTATGCTTGTAGTATACATAGAGTTACGAGGTATGTCAAGCCAAAAATATTTGTAAATTTTTGTTCATTTTCTTAACAGACCCTAAACTTTACTTCTTGTCCTCATCAGACATACAATTATAATGATAATTTGAAAATCGGCGGGACTCTTTTACCGCCAAATCGCATCGACATGAAAAGAGAGGTTCCCCATGAAAACGTATCAAGCAGGCATCGACGTAGGCTCCACCACGGTCAAGCTCGTCGTGCTGGATGAAAACGGACAAATGATCTTCGGGCAGTACCAGCGCCATCTGTCCCACACACAGCGCGCACTGTCCGACTTACTCAAGCAGGCGCGCGCAGCGCTCGGCGAGTGCGCGCTCGAATTGCGCGCCACCGGCTCCGGCGCGATCAACCTTGCCAAGGCGCTCGGCATCCCCTTTGTGCAGGAGGTCGTCGCCGTCGCGCAGGCGCTCGAGCGCGTCGCGCCGCAGGTGGATGTCGCCATCGAACTCGGCGGCGAGGATGCCAAGATCATCTACTTCAAAGGTGGGCTCGAAGAGCGCATGAACGGCGTCTGCGCCGGCGGCACCGGCTCGTTTATCGACCAGATGGCCGCCCTGCTGCAGACCGATGCCTCGGGTCTCGACCGCGAGGCCGCGCACTATCAGCAGATCTACCCCATCGCCGCGCGCTGCGGCGTGTTCGCCAAGACGGACATCCAGCCCCTCATCAACGAGGGTGCGACGAAGGCCGACCTTGCCGCCTCGATCTTCCAAGCGGTCGTCAACCAGACCATTTCGGGCCTTGCCTGCGGCAAGCCCATCCGCGGCCATGTCGCGTTCTTAGGTGGGCCGCTGCACTTCCTCCCCCAACTCAAGGCCGCGTTTATCCGCACGCTGAAACTGACGGATGAGACGACCATTGACCCTGAAAATTCTCATCTCTTCGCCGCCACCGGCGCGGCCATCGACGAAACGCCCGCCGAGGCGCAGCCGCTCAGCGCGCTCATCAAGCGTCTCGACAGCGGCGTGCAGATGGATTTTGAATTAAAGCGCCTGCCGGCGCTCTTTGAAGACGAAGCCGACCTCGAGGCCTTCCGCACCCGTCACCATACGGCGGTCGTGCCGCGCGGCGATCTTGCAACGTATAATGGCGACTGCTTTCTCGGCTTCGACGCGGGCTCGACGACGACAAAGCTCGCGTTAGTTGGCGAAAAGGGCGAGCTTTTGTACTCGTTCTACGCCAACAATCAGGGCAATCCCATCCAGACCGCCATGCAGGCGGTACATACGCTGCGCGAGCATCTTCCCGCAGGCGCACATATCGCGCGCTCCTGCTCCACGGGCTACGGCGAAACGCTGCTCAAGTCCGCGTTCTCGCTCGACGAGGGCGAGGTCGAGACCATCGCCCACTGCACCGCCGCGTCGTTCTTCGACCCGAAGGTCGACTGCGTGCTCGATATCGGCGGACAGGACATGAAGTGCATCAAGCTCAAGGACGGTGCGGTCGACACGGTGCTTCTGAACGAGGCCTGCTCGTCCGGCTGCGGCTCGTTTCTCGAGAATTTCGCCAACTCCCTCGGCATGACGGCGCAGGAATTCGCGCACGAAGCGCTCTTTGCCAAGGCCCCCGTGGACCTCGGCACGCGCTGCACGGTGTTTATGAACTCCAACGTCAAACAGGCGCAGAAGGAGGGCGCAAGCGTCTCCGATATCTCCGCCGGCCTTGCCTACTCCGTCATCAAGAACGCTCTTTATAAGGTCATCAAGCTCTCCGACGCGAGCGAGCTCGGCTCGCATGTCGTCGTACAGGGCGGCACATTCTTCAACGAGGCCGTGCTGCGCGCGTTTGAGCGTATCTCCGGCGCGCAGGTCACGTGTCCCGACATTGCGGGCATCATGGGCGCGTTCGGCGCGGCACTGCTCGCGCGTGACCGCTACCACGGGCAGCAGAGCACAATGCTCCCGCTTGAGGAGATCGAGCAGCTCACGTACAAGACCTCTGCCGCACGCTGTCAGGGCTGCCAGAACCACTGCATGCTCACGGTCAGCGTCTTCCCCGGCGGCCGCCGCCATGTGAGCGGCAACCGCTGCGAAAAAGCCCTGCGCGGCGAAAGCGCTGCCAAACCCGGCGAAAATATCTTCGCCTACAAGCGTGAGCGCATGTTCGCCTATCCCCCGCTCGAGCCGGAAAATGCGCCGCGCGGCGAGATCGGCATCCCGCGCGTACTGAACATGTACGAAAACTACCCGTTCTGGGCGACGTTCTTCCGCGACCTCGGCTTCCGCGTCATCCTCTCCCCGTTCTCCACGCGCGCGATCTACGAGCTGGGCATGGAGAGCATTCCGTCGGAATCTGAGTGCTATCCTGCCAAGCTCGCCCACGGTCACGCCCAGTGGCTTATCGACCACGGCGTCAAGACCATCTTCCACCCCTGCGTGTTCTACGAACATCAGGAAGTGCCGGGCGCGCAGAACCACTTCAACTGCCCGATCGTCGTTTCATATCCCGAGAATATCAAGAACAACGTCGAAGCCGTGACCGACGGCTCCGTGCGCTACCTGCATCCCTTCCTCGCTTTCACGAACGAGAAGGTCGCCTCCGACCGTCTCGTCCAGTTCTGTAAGGAAGTATGGAACATTCCCGAAAAGGAAACGCGCCATGCCGCCCACCTCGCGTGGGAAGAGCAACGCAGGGCCAAGGCCGACGTCCGCGCCGCGGGCGCGAAGGCACTCGCCGACATGGAGAAAAACGGCGGCAGCGGCATTGTGCTCGCCGGACGTCCCTACCACGTCGACCCCGAGATCAACCACGGCATCCCCGAGCTCATCGCGGCCTACGGCCTGACGGTGCTGACCGAGGATTGCCTGCCCATCGACTTTGTCCCCAAGCGCCCCGTGCGCGTGAATGACCAGTGGGTCTATCACTCCCGCCTCTACACCGCGGCGGAATTCGTCTGCGGGCGCGACGATCTTGAGCTCATTCAGCTCAACTCGTTCGGCTGCGGTCTCGACGCCGTCACGACCGACGAGGTCTGCGAGCTTTTGGAGCAGGGCGGCAAGCTCTACACCTGCCTCAAGATTGACGAGGTCAACAACCTCGGCGCGGTGCGCATCCGCATCCGCTCGCTGCTCGCCGCCGTCGCCATGCGGCGCGAGCGCGGGATCCATTCGACCTCTCACGTACAGCCGTTCGAGCGCGTCTACTACACCAAGGAGATGCAGAAGCAGCACTACACCATCCTCGCCCCCCAGATGAGTCCCATCCATTTTGACATTCTCGAGCCTATCTTCCGCCACCACGGCTATAATTTTGAGGTACTGCAAAACGACGACCGCGCCGCCATCGACGCGGGCCTCAAGTACGTCAACAACGATGCCTGCTATCCCTCGATCACGGCGGTCGGCCAGCTGATGGAGGCCGTGACCTCCGGCCGGTACGACACCGACCACCTCGCCCTCATCATGTCGCAGACCGGCGGCTGCTGCCGCGCGAGCAATTACATCGCCTTCATCCGCCGCGCGCTCAAAAAAGCGGGCCTTGAACACATCCCTGTCATCTCGCTCAACGCCAACGGCATGGAGACGAACGAGGGCTTCCGCATCTCGCCGTCACTGCTGTTGGACGCCGCGCACGGTATCGTGCTTGGTGACCTGCTGATGCGCTGCCTGTACCGCGTGCGCCCGTATGAGCTCGAAAAAGGCAGCGCGAACGCGCTGCACCGCAAGTGGCGCGACATCTGCATCGACTCGCTCACGAGCGAGCATCCCAAGTACCGCTACGCCCAGCTCTGCCGCGGCATTGTCGAGGACTTCGACGCCTTCCCCATCGACGAAACGATCCGCAAGCCCCGCGTCGGCGTTGTCGGTGAGATCCTCGTCAAGTACATGCCGCTCGCCAATAACCACGTCGTCGACCTTTTGGAACGCGAGGGTGCAGAGGCGGTCGTTCCCGATCTTCTCGATTTCTTTGCCGCCACGATCTATGAGCAGGACTTCAAGCACACCCACCTTGGAAAGGGGTGGACTGCTTCGGCCAGCGCCAAGCTCGGCATTCCGGCACTTCAGCACATGCGCCGCCCCGCGATCGAAGCGCTGAAGGCCAGCAAGCGCTTTGACCCCCCCATGGCCATCAACCATGTGGCGGAGCTTGCCAAGCCCTTCCTTTCAATCGGCAACCAGTATGGCGAGGGCTGGTTCCTCGCCGGTGAGATGGCAGAGCTCATCACCTCCGGCACGCCGAACATCGTGTGCATCCAGCCGTTTGCGTGCCTGCCGAACCATGTGGTCGGCAAGGGCGTCATCAAGGCGCTGCGCGCGGCCTATCCCGGCGCAAACATTGTCGCTGTCGACTATGACCCCGGCGCGAGCGAAGTGAACCAGCTCAACCGCATCAAGCTGATGCTCACCGCGGCGCAGCGCGCGCTGCACGCGCAGGAGGCCACCCCGAAAAAGCCGCATCCTCCCGAGGCTCCGTCCATCAGCCTGCCGCACCCCAAGGTCGCAATGCTCTGAGCGCAGAAAGCGGCAGAAATTGAAAAATAGGCTTGCTTTCCGCACCTTTCTATGGTATTATGAGTACCTGTGAATATAGCGTGATCACACGTTCAACAATTTGGAGGTTTTCACCATGACTTTATTCGTTACGATTCTTCAGCTTCTCTGCGGTCTCATCGTCATCGGCATCGTCCTGTTCCAGAGCGGCAAGTCCGCCGGCTTAAGCGGTGCAATCGGCGGCGTGGCCGATTCCTTCATGGCCAAGAACAAGGCCAAGAGCACGGATGCCCGTCTTGCGCGTGCCACCAAGTGGGTCGGCGCTGCGTTCATCGTCCTGACGCTCGTGCTGAATATGCTGTAAGAGCAAACGAATCCATAATGAAGAAGAGCGGAAGCACATGCTTCCGCTCTTCTTTTTTTGCATTTGGGAATCCTGCTGCAAACAGCGGGAATTGATACAATCGGCAAGTCACTCTGCTCTGTGCGTTTTGACAGCATTCTGCCTCGCTAGTCAATTTTCCTTTTCAGAAACGATAAAAAGCCCTTTTGTATGGCTTCGCGATCTGCCATACAAAAGGGCTTTTTACTTATAATTCAGCTTTCGACTGCGGGGTTGGTTTAGACCAACTCGATCATCGCGGTCTCGGCAGCGTCGCCGCGGCGGACGCCGGTGCGAACGATGCGGGTGTAGCCGCCGTTGCGCTCAGCATAGCCGGGAGCGATCTCCTTGAACAGCTTCTTGCAGACATCCTCGCGGGTGATGAAGCTCATCGCCTGGCGGTAAGCTGCCAGATCGCCCTTCTTGCCGAGGGTGATCATCTTCTCAGCCACGGGCTTGATTTCCTTGGCGCGGGTGACCGTAGTCTCCATCTTGCCGTTATCCAGGAAATCGGTGACCTGCTGACGGAGCATCGCCATACGCTGATCGGTAGTCTTACCGAGCTTACGAGTTCCGGGCATAGTGGTTTTCCTCCTTGTAAGGATAAGTTGTCGGCCGTCGTTCTACGCGTGGGCGTAGGGTGCCGGTCATTAGTTGTTGTCTTCGCTGGCCAGGGACAGGCCCATCATGGCCAGCTTGTTGATGACCTCTTCGAGACTCTTGCGGCCGAGGTTTCTCACCTTCATCATATCGTCCTCGGTCTTGGAAATCAGATCCTCGACCGTGTTGATATTGGCACGCTTGAGGCAGTTGAAGCTGCGCACGCTGAGATCGAGCTCCTCGATCGTCAGCTCGAGCACCTTGTCGCGCTGCGCCTCGGCCTTCTCCACGACGGTGGACTTGCTGCCCATCGCGTCGGAAAGGTCGGTGAAGAGCGAGAAGTGATCGCAGAGGATCTTAGCGCCGAGAGAGACGGCGTCACGCGGACTGATGGTGCCATCGGTCCAGACCTCAAGCGTCAGCTTGTCGAAGTCGGTCATGTTGCCCACGCGGGTGTTTTCCACGGTGTAGTTGACCTTGTACACGGGCGTGTAGATCGAGTCAACGGGAATAACGCCGATAGCCGTCTGCGCTGTCTTGTTGCGGTCGGCGGACACATAGCCGCGGCCGTGAGAAAGCGTCAGCTCCATGTTGAGCGTCGCACCGGCGTCCAGCGTTGCGATGTGCAGGTCGGGGTTGAGGACCTCGACCTCGCTGTCGCCCTTGATGTCGCCGGCCTTGACCTCGCACGGGCCCACAGCCTCAATATAGACGGTCTTGATGCCGTCGGTATTGTGCAGACGGGTAATGAGGCTCTTGACGTTCAGCACGATCTCGGTCACATCCTCCTTGACACCGGGGATGGTGGAGAACTCGTGCTGCACGCCGGCGATCTTGATAGAGGTCGCCGCGGTGCCGGGCAGGGACGAGAGCATAATGCGGCGCAGCGCATTGCCGAGCGTGATACCGTAGCCGCGCTCAAGAGGCTCTACGGTGAACTTGCCGTAGGTGCCGTTCGCGGGGTCTTCCACGCACTCGATCTTGGGCTTTTCAATTTCAATCATGCAGTTACCCTCCATTTCCATTCTGTGGTCTCAAAGTCCACACCAAAATTCTGCGTGTGTCTGTTGAGGGCTCGCCGCCGATTACTTGGAGTACAACTCAACGATGAGGTGCTCCTCAACGGGAACATCAATTTCTTCGCGGGCGGGAAGGCGAACCACGGTGCCCTTGAGGCTGTTCTTATCGCGCTCCATCCAGGTGGGGACCAGGAACACGGGAGCGTCCTGACCCATCAGGCGCTTGAAGACCTCGGAAGAGCGGCTGCTCTCCGCGACCTCGATCACATCGCCGGCCTTGACGAGGTAGGAAGGAATGTTGACCTTCTTGCCGTTGACGGTGAAGTGAGCATGGCTGACGAGCTGACGGGCCTGACGGCGGGTCATCGCAAAGCCCATGCGGTAAACAACGTTATCCAGACGGCGCTCGACCGTGATGAGCAGGTTGTCACCGGTCTTGCCGGGGGCGGCAGCGGCAGACTCGTAGTAGCCGCGGAACTGCTTTTCGAGGATACCATAGATGAACTTGACCTTCTGCTTTTCAGCAAGCTGAAGGCTGTATTCGCTCTTCTTCTTTCTCATCTGGCTGCCGGGGTTGCGATTAGTGGTCTTCTTCGCATAGCCCATCACAGCAGGAGAAATGCCCAAAGCCTTGCAGCGCTTGGCGATCGGCTGCATATTCTTTGCCATAGTGCTTTTTACCTCCTCTTTCGATTAGACGCGACGGCGCTTCGGGGGACGGCAGCCGTTGTGCGGGATGGGCGTGACGTCCTTGATCATCGTGACCTCCAGGCCGACAGCCTGCAGGGCGCGGATCGCAGCTTCACGACCCTGGCCGGGGCCCTTAACAAAGACCTCGACCGTCTTGAGACCATGCTCCATCGCAGCGGTAGCAGCCGTTTCAGCGGCGCTCTGAGCGGCGAACGGAGTGGACTTCTTGCTGCCGCGGAAGCCGAGGCCGCCGGAGGAAGCCCAAGAAAGGGCGTTGCCCTGCGTATCGGTCACCGTGACCATGGTGTTGTTGAAGGAGGAACGAATATGAACCTGACCACGTTCGACGTTCTTCTTTTCGCGGCGACGGCGGATAACCTTCTTACCGGTTTTAGCATTGTTTGCTGCCATATTCTATTCTCCCTCCTTACTTCTTCTTGTTCGCAATGGTCTTCTTGGGGCCCTTGCGGGTACGAGCGTTGGTCTTGCTGCGCTGACCGCGAACGGGCAGGCCGCGGCGATGACGGGTGCCGCGATAGCAGCCGATCTCGCTCAGACGCTTGATGTCGAGTGCGGTCTGACGGCGAAGGTCGCCTTCCACGATGTAGCTGTGGTCGATGGCTTCACGAAGCTTGGCCTCGTCAGCATCGGTCAGATCCTTCACGCGGGTGTCGGGGTTCACGCCTGTCTGTGCCAGGATCTCCTGAGCACTCTTTCTGCCAATACCATAGATATAAGTCAAACCGATTTCGATTCGCTTATCCTTGGGCAGGTCAATACCGGCAATACGTGCCATACTTTTTAACCTCCAATTAAGTCTTAGCCCTGGCGCTGCTTGTGCTTCGGATTCTCGCAAATGACCATGACACGGCCTTTACGACGAATGATCTTGCACTTTTCGCACATGGGCTTCACGGACGGTCTTACTTTCATGTCGATAAACCTCCATTACTTAGTACGCCAGGTAATTCGGCCGCGGGTCAGGTCATAGGGAGACATCTCCACTGTGACCTTGTCACCGGGCAGAATCCTGATGAAATTCATTCTGAGCTTTCCGGAAATATGCGCTAAGATCGTGTGTCCATTTCCAATGTCTACTTGGAATGTGGTGTTGGGCATGGCCTCAACGACAACGCCTTCCACTTCAATCATGTCGGATTTTGCCAAGTGTTATCCCTCCTGGTCCGGATTTTCCTTGCCGCTGTATGCGGCGATGGCTTTACGAAGCTCACTGTTTGTGATTTTTTCCTTGCTTCTGATCTTCTCGGCGACAGGCGCCGCGCTCTCTGCGATGAAGCGGACATGCTTTTGCTTTTTCCGCTTCGGCGCTTCGATCCTGCGGCTCTTGCCGTCGGCCAGCAGCAGGTACTCCCCGTCTGTTTCCAGCACGAAGAAGTATTTGCCCTGCTCTCTGCCGGCAGTTGCCTGAACAAGATTCGCAATGTCCATGGCGTCCTCTTACGGTGCCGGAGCCGTCAGAATTTCGGGCTCGCCGGCGGTGATGAGGATCGTGTTCTCGTAGTGCGCCGCGTATTTGCCGTCACGGGTCTTGACGGTCCAGCCATCGCTCATCTGGCGGATGGCTGCGGTGCCCGCGTTCACCATCGGTTCGACGGCGATCGTCATGCCGCGCAGCAGCTTCGGCCCGTGGCCCGGAGCCCCGTAGTTGGGGATCTCTGGCGCTTCGTGCATGTTTCTGCCGACGCCATGGCCGACATACTCGCGCACGACGGAGAAGCCGTTCGCCTCCACATACGCCTGCACGGCGTGGGAGATGTCGGAGATGCGGTTGCCCTCGCGGGCCTGCGCAAATCCTTCAAAAAAGCTCTGACGAGTCACGTCGATCAACCGCTGTGCCTCTTCGGAAATTTTTCCGCAGGGGTAAGTGGCTGCGCAGTCGCCGTGGAAGCCGCCGATGTATGCGCCCACGTCCACACTGACGATATCGCCCTCCTTGAGCACCCGGGGACCCGGGATGCCGTGGATGATCTCGTCATTGACGGACACGCACACGCTGGCGGGATAGCCGTTATAGTTTAAGAACGACGGCTCAGCGCCCTGCGAACGAATGAAATGGAACACTGCTTTGTCAATTTCTCGGGTTGTTACGCCGGGCTTTACCATTTCCCCTGCTAACGCACGGGCAGCCGCGGTAATTTTTCCCGCTCGGCGCATCAATTCGATCTCGCGCTCTGATTTCACAATGATCATATCTTAACCATCCTGTCTCAGTATTGCGAGGATCGCCTTGGAGGTGGCCTCCACCGGCCCCATGTCCTCCACCGGATACAGAACCCCACGCTCGCGGTAGAAGTCCTTGAGCGGTTCTGTTTCTCTATGATAGACCGCAAGGCGGTTTTTCACCGTCTCGGGCTTATCATCCTTGCGGGTGACCAGCTCGCCGCCGCAGACGTCGCAGACGCCCTCGGCTTTGGGCGGCACTGCCACGATGTGGTAGCTTGCGCCGCACTTGCTGCAAACCCTGCGTCCGCTCATGCGCTCCATGATGGTCGCGTCAGCGATCTCCAGGGAGACGACATGATCGAACTTGATACCGGCTGCCTCAAGAGCTTCCGCCTGCGCGATCGTGCGGGGCACACCGTCTAAGATGAAGCCTTTCGCACAATCGGGCTCGGCGAGCCGCTCTTTAATGATGCCGATGATGACCTCATCGGGTACCAGGTGGCCTTCGTCCATATAGGTCTTGGCCTTCATTCCCGTCGGCGTGCCCTCTTGGATGGCCGCGCGCAGAATGTTACCGGTGGAAATCGCGGGGATTCCTAACTCGCGGGAGATGACAGCGGCCTGCGTGCCTTTGCCAGCGCCCGGAGCGCCCAATAAAATCAGTTTCATAGAAACGCCTCTCTTACTCGAGGAAGCCCTTGTACTGGCGCATCATCATCTGAGACTCCAGCGCGCGGACCGTCTCAAGTGCAACACCGACAACGATGATGACCGAGGTACCGCCGATGGCGAGGCCGGAGTTGCCCAGCAGTTTGCCGGCGATCAGCGGGCAGATGGCCACGATGCCGAGGTAGATGGCGCCGAAAAGGGTGACCTTGTTGAGAACCTTGGCAATGAAGTCAGACGTGGGCTTGCCCGGACGGAAGCCGGGGATGAAGCCGCCGTTGCGCTTGAGGTTGTTGGAGATCTCAACGGGGTTAAACTGAATGGTAGCGTAGAAATAGCTGAAGCCGATGATCATCAGGAAGTAGACGATCAGATACAGCACAGACTTGGTGTCGATCGCGTTGTAGATGCTGCGGCCAACGGTGCCCTCCTCGGGAATGCCGACGAAAGCCCAGATGGTGGCGGGCAGGGACGCGATGGTCTGCGCGAAGATGATGGGCAAAACGCCGGACATGTTCACCTTCATGGGAAGGGTGGATGCCTGGCCGCCGTACATCTTGCGGCCGACCTGACGCTTGGCGTACTGGACGGGGATGCGGCGCTCGGCCTCGTTGACATGGACGATCAGAACGACCATCGCAAGCATGCCGACGATCAGCAGCGCGATCCACAGGCAGCCGATGGAGCCCTTGGTGCGGATGTAGCTCGCACCCATCGTGACCATGTTGGGCACGCGGGACAGGATACCTGCAAACAGGATGATGGAGATGCCGTTGCCGACACCGAACTCATTGACCTGCTCGCCCAGCCACATCACGAACGAAGAACCGGCAACAAACGAAACGATGATCACGAGCGCCGGCCAGATGCCCTGCTGCTCGAGGATGTTGTAGTTCTTGCAGATCATGTAGTAGCCAAAGCCCTGAAGCAGGGCGATCGCCACGGTCGCGTAGCGGGTGATGGAGGCGATCTTCTTCTTGCCGGCCTCGCCGCCGTCGCGGGCAAGACGCTCGAGCGCGGGGATCGCGATCGTCAACAGCTGGATGATGATCGAGCTGTTGATGTAGGGCTGGACGCCCAGCGCGAAGACCGTCGCTTCTGCGAACGCGCCGCCGGACATGACGTTGTAGAGGCCAAGCACGGTGCCGCTCATGCTGTCGAGATAGTTGCCGAGCAGCGTCGTGTTGATATAGGGGACGGGGATCGCGTTACCGATGCGGAAGATCAGAAGGATCAGCAGCGTGAACACGATCTTCTTGCGCAGTTCGGGAACGCCCCAGGCCTTACGGATCGTCTGAATCACTTAGACCACCTCTGCCTTTCCGCCAGCTGCTTCAATAGCTTCCTTAGCAGACTGGGAAAACGCAGCGGCCTGAACAGTGACCTTCTTGGTAACAGAGCCGTTACCGAGCACCTTGTAACCATACGCGCACTTGCTCAGGATACCCTTAGCAAGCAGAGCCTCTGCGGTAACGGTCTCGCCGTCCTCGAACTTGTCGAGCGCACTCAGGTTGATGATCTCATAGGGCTTTGCAAAAATGTTGTTGAAGCCGCGCTTCGGGGTACGGCGCGCCAGAGGCATCTGGCCGCCTTCGAAACCGACGCGGACACCGCCGCCGCTGCGGGCCTTCTGGCCCTTGTGACCGCGGCCGCCGGTCTTGCCGTTGCCGCTGCCGTGGCCGCGACCCTTGCGGAACGCTTCCTTGGTGGAACCAGCGGCGGGAGACAGATTATACAGTTCCATATCTGTTCCTCCTTATTTCTCTTCAGTGACCTGCAGCAGATAGCCGATCTTGGCGATCTTGCCACGCGTCTGGTCGTTGTCGGGCTGCACGCTCGTATCGCCGATCTTGCGCAGGCCCATGGAATTGGCAGTAGCAATGTGCTTTTCGTGTCTGCCGTTCAAGCTCTTGACGAGCTCAACTTTTAAATTAGCCATGACGCTCTGCCTCCTTAACCGATGATCTCGTCCACGCTCTTGCCGCGGATCTTGGCGACCTGCTCCGCGCTGCGCATGGACTTCAGGCCTTCGATCGCAGCGCCAACAACGTTGTTGGGGTTGTTGGAGCGCAGGCACTTAGTACGAATATCCTTGATGCCGGCAGCCTCAACGACGGCACGGACAGCGCCGCCGGCGATCACGCCGGTACCGGGAGCAGCGGGCTTCATCAGCACGCGGCCGGCGCCGAACTCGCCGATCGTCTCGTGAGGAATGGTGGTACCATCAAGGGTAACGGTGATCATGTTCTTCTTGGCAGCCTCGAGGCCCTTGCGGATCGCCTCGGGGACTTCAGCGGCCTTGCCAAGGCCGTAACCGACCTTGCCCTTGCCGTCGCCAACGACCATCAGAGCAGAGAACTTGGCCACGCGGCCGCCCTTCACGGTCTTGGAAACACGGTTGAGGAAAACGAGCTTTTCCATGTATTCGCTCTGTTCGCGTTCAAATCTAGGCATTGTATTTTCCTCCTCCCTTAGAATTCCAGGCCGCCCTCGCGGGCGCCTTCAGCCAGCTCTGCAACGCGGCCGTGATACAGGTAACCGCCGCGGTCGAAGACGACCGTGTCGATGCCCTTGGCCTTGGCGCGCTCGGCGATGAGCTTACCGACTGCACGGGCGGCAGCCTTGTTGCTGCCGTTGCCCTCAATCGCCTTGTCCAGGGAGGAAGCGGCGACCAGCGTGTTGCCGGCAACATCGTCGATGATCTGGGCGTAGATGTTCTTTTCAGAACGGAAAACGTTCAGGCGGGGTCTCTCGGGAGTGCCGGAGACTTTGGCGCGAACGCGCTTATGACGCTTGATGCGCTGTGCTTTGGTGTCGGGTCTTTTAATCATATCGGCACACCTCCTTACTTCTTAGCGCCGGTCTTACCGACCTTGCGGCGAATGACTTCGTCAGCATACTTGATGCCCTTGCCCTTGTACGGCTCGGGAGGACGCTTTTCGCGGATCTCAGCGGCAAACTGACCGACCTTCTGCTTGTCGCAGCCAGAAACGACGATCTGGTTGGGCTGGGGGACCTCGATGGTGATGCCGTCGATCTCGGGGACTTCCACTGTGTGGGAGTAGCCGATGTTCAGGACGAGCTTGTGGCCCTCCTTGGCGGCACGATAGCCAACGCCGTTGACTTCGAGCGTCTTCTTGTAGCCATCGGTGACGCCGACGACCATGTTGTGCAGCAAAGCGCGGGTCAGGCCGTGCAGAGCGCGGTTCTCCTTGCCGTCGTCGGGACGGGAAACGAGAAGCTCAGCGCCTTCCTGCTTGATGGTCATGCTCGGCTGGAGCTGCTGGGTCAGGGTACCCTTGGGGCCCTTGACGGTGACAAGGTTGCCGTCCGCGACGGTGACTTCGACACCCGCGGGAATGGCAACGGGCATTTTACCAATTCTACTCATTGTTTTATACCCTCCTTACCACACGAACGCAAGGACTTCGCCGCCGATGTGAGCCGCGCGAGCAGCCTTGTCGGTCATAACGCCCTTGGAGGTGGAGACGATGGCAATACCGAGGCCACGGAGCACGCGGGGCAGCTCATCTGCGCCGACGTAAACGCGGAGACCGGGCTTGCTGACACGGCGAAGGCCGGTGATGACCTTGTCCTTGCCATTGTACTTCAGGGTGATGTGGATCGTGCCCTGGGTACCATCGTCAACGATCTGATAGCTCTTGATGTAGCCCTCGTCCAGCAGAATCTGAGCGATGCTCTTCTTCATGTTGGAAGCGGGGACATCCACAGTGTCATGACGGGCACTGTTTGCGTTGCGGATGCGGGTGAGCATATCCGCAATAGGGTCAGTGATATGCATAGTGTAAATCCTCCTGATTTAGAGTTACGGTCATGGACCGTTTAGGTCACGAGGTATCAGTGCCAATTTGGAACGTGCCCACACGCGTGTGAACACGCGTAATTGACACTGACCTTTCGCGATCCTTTATCGCCAGAACGTCCATATCGCAACGTTCGTGGTTATGAGTTTGTTTCGGAGGCTCAAGCTCCGAGGTGTCGGGCTGTTGAAAAACTTCAACAGCAGGTTCTTCTTGAGATTTTTTCGTTAGACGAGGCGAAGCGACGCCGGCGTACTTTGTGTACGCCAAGGAGCTTCAACGAAATATAACGGAAAAAGACTCAGAAGGAAGCCTTGCGAACGCCGGGGATCTCGCCCTTGTAGGCTAACTCGCGGAAGCAGATACGGCAGACGCCATAATCACGAAGATACGCGTGGGGGCGGCCGCAGATCTTGCAGCGGTTGTAGCGGCGGGTGGAGAACTTAGCAGGAGCCTGCTGCTTGAGAATCATAGATTTCTTAGCCATTTTTGATATCCTCCTACTTAGCGTTCAAAGGGAGCGCCGACCAGGGTCAGCAGCTCGCGGGCTTCTTCGTCGGTCTGAGCGGTGGTGCAGATGACGACGTCCATGCCGCGGATCTTGTCGATCTTATCGTACTCGATCTCGGGGAAGATCAGCTGCTCCTTGATGCCCAGGGCATAGTTGCCGCGGCCGTCGAAAGCGTTGGCGCTGATGCCGCGGAAGTCGCGGACACGGGGAAGCGCAACGTTGAACAGACGATCGAGGAATTCCCACATCTTGTCGCCGCGGAGGGTGACCTTCGCGCCGATGGGCATATCCTCACGCAGCTTGAAGTTTGCGATGGACTTCTTCGCCTTGGTGACGACGGCCTTCTGGCCAGTGATGGTGGTCAGGTCGCGCACGACCGCTTCGAGGACCTTGGCATTCTCCTTGGCCTCGCCGCAGCCGACGTTCACGACGACCTTGTCGATCTTGGGGATCTGCATGGTGGACTTATAACCGAACTTCTTGTAGAGAGCGGGTGCCACTTCTGCCTTATACTGTTCTTTCAGTCTTGCCATTGTGAACTACTCTCCTTTCTTAAAGCTCGGCGCCGCAGTGCTTGCACACGCGGGTCTTCTTGCCATTTTCGATCTTGTGCGCGATGCGGGTGCCCTTGTTGCACTTGGGGCACACGACCTGCACCTTGGAAGCGTACATGGCAGCCTCACGCTGCACAATGCCGCCGGTCTCGCCCTGCTTGCGGGGCTTGACGTGGCAGGTCACCATGTTGATGCCCTCCACGACGACCTTGGCTTCGCTGGGGACGGTGCCGAGCACCTTGCCCTGCTTGCCCTTGTCCTTGCCGGACAGGACGATAACGGTATCGCCCTTCTTCACATTCATAGCCATTCTTCAAGCCCTCCTTAGACAACTTCCGGAGCCAGGGAGAGGATCTTGAGGAAGTCCTTCTCACGCAGCTCGCGAGCGACGGGCCCAAAGATACGGGTGCCGCTGGGGTTCTTGTCGTCCTTGATCAGGACCGCAGCATTCTCGTCGAAGCGGACATAGGTGCCGTCTTCGCGGCGGACGCCCTTGGCAGAGCGGACGATAACGGCCTTGACGACCTCGCCCTTCTTGACCTGACCGCCGGGGGCAGCCTTACGCACGGACGCGACGATGATATCGCCGATGTTGCCGTACTTGCGGCCGGAGCCACCGAGAACGCGGATGCACTTGATTTCCTTGGCACCGGTGTTATCGGCGACCTTCAGAAAACTTTCCTGCTGAATCATTGTTCCGGTACCTCCTTACTTAGCTTTTTCGACGATCTCGACCACGCGCCAGCGCTTGTCCTTGGACAGGGGGCGGGTCTCCATCACCTTGACGGTATCACCGATACCGCACGTATTGTTTTCATCGTGAGCCTTCAGCTTGTAGGTGCGGCCGACGATCTTCTTGTACAGGGGATGCGCCACGCGGTCAGCGATCGCAACGACGACGGTCTTGTCCATCTTGTCGGAAACGACCTTACCAACGCGGACCTTACGGGAGGAAATTCTCTTCTCTTCCATCTTACTTCTCCTCCTTCTCACGGATCATGGTTTTGACTCGGGCAATATCACGCTTGGTCTGGACGAGCTTCTGGGGGTTATCCAGCTGATTCGTCGCGTGCTGCATGCGCAGCATAAACAGATCTTTCTTCAGGGCGTCGAGCTTGGTGTTCAGCTCAGCAACGCTCATGGCACGAACTTCACTTGCCTTCATCTCATTCACCTACTTCCTGGGTCTCGGCCTCGCGCTTGACGATCTTCGTCTTGATGGGCAGCTTGTGGCTGGCCAGACGGAGCGCCTCACGCGCGACTTCTTCGGAAACACCGGCGATCTCAAACATGATACGGCCGGGCTTGACAACTGCTACCCAATACTCCGGAGAGCCCTTACCGGAACCCATACGGGTCTCGGCAGGCTGCTTGGTAACGGGCTTATCGGGGAAAATCTTGATCCAGACCTGACCGCCACGCTTGGTGTAACGGGTCATGGCGACACGGGCCGCCTCGATCTGGTTGCTGGTGATCCACGCGGGCTCAGTGGCCTGGAGGCCGTACTCACCATAAGTAATGGTGTTGCCGCGGGTCGCCTTGCCGGTCATACGACCGCGCTGAACGCGACGATATTTCACTCTCTTCGGCAGAAGCATTACTGAGCGCCTCCTTCCTTATTCTCAGCCGGCTTGCGATAGCCGCCCTGCGGACGATCGCCCTGGGGACGGTTGCCGTTGCGGTTGAAGCCGCCCTCACGACGCTGATAGCCGCCCTGGCCATCACGGCGGGGACGACGGTCACCGTCGCGGCGAGGACGACGCTCGCGGCGCTCCTCATACGGCTTGGTGGTATCGAGCGTACGCGGGGTGGTACGCAGGGTCTGGGTCAGGACCTCGCCCTTGTAGATCCAGACCTTCACGCCGATGCGGCCGAACGTGGTCGCAGCCTCGGCGAAGCCGTACTCGATGTCGGCACGGATGGTCTGCAGGGGGATGGTGCCCTCGTGATAGTGCTCAACGCCAGCGATCTCGCGGCCGCCGAGACGACCGGAGCAGCAGCATTTGATGCCCTTGGCGCCGGCGCGCATGGCGCGGCCCATGGCGTTCTTCATCGCGCGGCGGTGAGAGATACGCTTTTCGAGCTGCTGGGCGATGTTCTCAGCGACGAGCTGAGCGTTCATGTCGGGATTGCGGACCTCGACGATGTTGAGCTTGACCTTCTTGCCGATCAGAGCCTCGACCGCGAGACGCAGCTTCTCGACCTCCGCGCCGTCCTTGCCGATGACCATGCCGGGGCGTGCGCAATGAACGAACAGCGTCACAACATCATTGCTGCGCTCGATCTCGATCTTGGGCACGCCTGCACCGTACAGGCTCTTCTTGACGAACTTGCGGATCTTGTTATCTTCAACGATCAGGTCGCCGACCTTCTCGTCTCTGGCATACCAGCGGGAGTCCCAGTCTTTGATGACGCCGACGCGCATGCCGTGGGGATTAACTTTCTGTCCCATGAAACTGTCTCCTCCCTTTAGTCTCTCTCAGCGACGGCGAGCGTCACGTGAGAGGTTCTCTTGTTGATGCGGTAGCCGCGGCCCTTGCTGGCGGGGATCATGCGCTTGAGGATCGGGCCGGAAGTCGCGTAGACCTCGGACACGTACAGCTTGGAGGTATCCATGCTGAAGTTGTTCTCGGCGTTGGCGACAGCGCTCTTTAAGAGCTTGACCAGGGGCTCGGACGCAGCCTTGGGGGTCTGCATCAGGAGCGCCATGGCGGTGTTGATGTCCTTACCGCGGATCAGGTCGCAGACGATCTGGACCTTGCGGGGAGAGATGCGGACATATCTCAGATATGCTTTAGCTTCCATGTTCTGCATTCTCCTTCCTTATTTCGTCTTGGTATGGCCGCGGAACGTACGGGTGGGAGCGAACTCGCCCAGCTTGTGGCCGACCATATCTTCCTGAATATAAACGGGAACGTGCTTGCGACCGTCGTGGACGGCGATCGTGTGACCGACGAAGGAGGGGAAGATGGTGGAGCTGCGGCTCCAGGTCTTCAGGACCTTCTTCTCACCGGTCTTGTTCATCTCTTCGACTCGCTTGATCAGCTCAGGGGCAACAAACGGGCCTTTTTTAATGCTTCTGCTCATTTTTACATTGCCTCCTTTTACTTATCGTTACGACGCTTGACGATGAACTTGTTCGTCGGGTTCTTCTTCGAACGGGTCTTGTAACCCATAGCCGGCTTGCCCCACGGGGTCATGGGACCGGGGTGACCGACAGGGCTCTTACCTTCACCACCGCCGTGGGGGTGGTCGTTCGGGTTCATGACGGAACCGCGGACGGTCGGACGGACGCCCATGTGGCGCTTGCGGCCGGCCTTACCGATGTGAACGTTCTCGTGATCGATGTTGCCGACCTGGCCGATGACGGCCATGCAGTTCGTGCGGACAATGCGCACTTCGCCGGAGGGCATACGGATCTGAGCGTCGCCGTTCTCCTTCGCCATCAGCTGAGCAGCAGTACCGGCGGAGCGGACGAGCTGAGCGCCCTTGCCGGGGTGCATCTCAATGTTGTGGATGACGGTACCGACAGGGATGTTGGCGATGGGCAGGCAGTTGCCGGGCTTGATATCAGCGGAGGCGGAAGAGATGATCTTGTCGCCAGCCTTCAGGCCGACAGGAGCGATGATGTAGCGCTTCTCGCCGTCCTCGTACTGGACGAGAGCGATGAACGCGCTGCGGTTGGGGTCATACTCCAGGCGCAGGACGGTCGCGGGGACGTCCATCTTGTCGCGCTTGAAGTCGATGATGCGGTACTTCTGCTTGTTGCCGCCGCCGTGATGACGGACGGTGATGCGGCCGTAGCTGTTGCGGCCGGCATGCTTCTTCTGAGACTCAACCAAGCTGCGTTCGGGCTTGGCCTTCTTGTCGATCCCCTCGAAGGCGGACACAGTCATGTGACGGCGGGAGGGGGTAGTGGGCTTAAACGTCTTAATAGCCATTTCTCATATCCTCCTTACACCATGCCCTCGAACAGCTCGATGGTCTTGGAATCTTCAGCGAGCTGCACATAGGCCTTCTTCCAGCTGCGGGTCTTGCCCAGGCGGCCGGCGCCGAGGCGCTTGGCCTTGCCGCTGACGTTGAGCGTGTTGACCTTGGCGACCTTAACGCCGAAAGCGGTCTCAACAGCGTTCTTGATCTCCACCTTGCCGGCGTCCTTGGCAACTTCGAACACATACTTCTTGTTCGCAACGTCGACCATGGAACGTTCGGTGATGATGGGACGAATAATGATGTCGTAAACGTTTGCCATTACGCGAACACCTCCTCGATGACTGCGAGGGCTTCCTTGTCGATCACGAGGGTCTTGGCGTTGAGCAGATCGTAGACGTTGATGAGCTTCGCGGGCGCGGTGGTGACACCGGGCAGGTTGCGGGCGCTCTTGACAACGACCTCGTTGACCTCGGGAGTGATGACAGCAGCCTTGCCGTCAGCCTTGACGGCGGAGAGGAAGCTGCGGAAGTCCTTGGTCTTGATAGCGTCGAGCGCGATCTTGTCGACAACGACGATCTCGCCCTGGGCTGCCTTGGCGGACAGCACGCTCTTGAGAGCCAGACGCTTGACCTTCTTATTCAGCACATAGCTGTAGCTGCGGGGCTTGGGGGCGAACACGATACCGCCGTGCGTCCACTGGGGCGCGCGGGTGCTGCCCTGACGGGCACGGCCGGTGCCCTTCTGGCGCCACGGCTTTCTGCCGCCGCCGGAAACCTCAGCGCGGGTCAGAGCGCTCTGCGTGCCCTGACGGCAGTTGGCGAGATGATTTTTGACGACCTCGTGGACAACGCTCATGTTCGGCTCGATACCGAAGATCGCGTCGTTCAGCTCGACGGAACCGACTTCAGCGCCGGTCATGCTGACAACTTTAATCGTAGACATTTATCAAGCACTCCTTTCCTTACATATTTCTGGCGGAAGCCTTCTGCGGGTTGCGGCCGGAAGCCTTCTGCGGGTTCTTGCTGATGTCGGCACCAGCCTGCTTGATCTTGTGGACCTTGACGGTGGTCTTCACGGTGACGAGGCTGCCCTTGGGACCGGGAACCGCGCCGCGGACGACGAGCATGTTGAGCTCGGGGTCGACCTTGACGACCTCAAGGTTCTGGATGGTGACAGTCTCCACACCGTACTGACCGGGGCCGATCTTGCCCTTGAAGATACGGCTGGGGTCGGTGGTGGAGCCCATGGAACCGGCGTGACGGTGGACAGGGCCGCCGCCGTGGGTCATACGACCGCGGCTGGCGTTCCAGCGCTTGATAACGCCGGTGTAGCCGTGACCCTTGCTCGTACCGGTGACGTCAACGAAATCGCCGGACTTGAAGGTGTCAGCCTTGATGATGGCGCCGAGCTCGAGCTCGGAAGCGTTGTCAAGGTCAAACTCACGCAGGTACTTCTTGGGGGAAACGCCAGCCTTGTTCAGGTGGCCGAGTTCAGGCTTGGAGAGCTTCGCTTCGCGAATGTCCTCGTAGCCAAGCTGGACAGCCTCATAACCGTCTTTTTCGCTGGTCTTCTTCTGAGTGACCACGCAGGGACCGGCCTCGATAACGGTGACCGGGATCACATGGCCCTTTTCGTCGAAGATCTGAGACATGCCAACTTTTCTGCCGATGATTGCTTTCATGTATGATCCTCCTGTAAAGGTTATTGGTCGGCTTAGTTAGCGGCAACTCCCGCCATTGCTCTGCCGACTTGACCCCGCCCATCTCACGCAAGTCGATGGGCTTTTGGGTAGAGCAACAAAGGTAATTTCAAAAAACGGCGAGCCGTTTTTTGAGTTGGGTTTACAGTTTGTTTTGCGCACTCGCTGTGCTCGCACACAAACAAACTGAGAGGTGTTTTTGTCCACGCGCATGTCGCGGCCAAAAACGATTTCATTGGTTTCGCGTCTGCGGACACGAAATTGTGAAATGCTGGATTAGAGCTTGATCTCGATCTCAACGCCGGCGGGAAGCTCGAGACCCATCAGAGCCTCGACCGTCTTGGGGCTGGAGTTGGTGATGTCGATCAGGCGCTTGTGGGTACGGCGCTCAAACTGCTCACGGCTGTCCTTGTACTTATGCACAGCGCGCAGGATGGTGACGACTTCCTTTTTGGTGGGCAGAGGGATGGGGCCGGAGACGGTAGCGCCGGTGCGCTTGGCGGTCTCGACGATCTTCTCTGCGCTCTGGTCGATGACCTGGTGGTCATAGGCCTTGAGACGAATGCGGATCATTTCTTTTGCCATTTTCGGTTTCTCCTTCATTTTGTACGGTTTTCTTGCTTTGTCGAAGCCGTACGGTGAGAGGTTTTCTTGTACGCTTATCCGTGCGTATCATTCCGGCTCATAGAAAAACCGGCACGAATAAACGGCCGGTCCACACATGGCGCAGCGATCTACGCAACGTACAGATATTCTCTCAGCCGCCCGATGTTCGGACATACTCCCCGAAAGTTACCTCAGAAACCTGAGCAATCTCCCGGTTCATCGCAATATCGCGCAAATAGGGCAGGATGCGCCCAATCGCGGACTTGCATATAGTACCAAATTCCGTTGCACATGTCAAGACAAATTTCACTTTTTTCTTGAGAAATTTTTTAGCAGTCTCTTTTCGCGGCAACTGTGGCGGATTTGGCGCAAAAACGCGGCATATCGCCCCCTCCCTGCCGATATATTTAGGGGCAAAGGAGTTGATGGACATGGCAATGGCCTGGCTTTGGACGGGAATGGTGGCAGTCTCGCTCATTTTCGGCGCGCTGACGGGAAACTTGAATGCGCTCAGCGCTGCCGCGCTCGAGGGCGCGCAGAGCGCGGTCGAGCTGTGTTTGGCGATGTGCGGCGTGATGTGCCTCTGGACGGGCGTGATGGAAGTGATGAACCAGTGTCATCTCACCGACCGCCTCGCTTCCCTCTTCCGCCCGCTGCTCAAGAGGCTCCTGCCGAACGCGAGCCGCGACAGTGAGACGCTGGCCGCGATCTCCGCTAACCTCTCTGCCGACCTTTTGGGGCTCGGCAACGCGGCCACGCCGCTCGGCATCCGCGCCGCCTGCCGTATGAGCCGCGGCTGCAAGGGTACCGCATCGGATGAGCTGTGTCTGCTCGTCGTTTTGAATACGGCGTCCATTCAACTGTTGCCCACCACGCTCGCAGGCGTGCGCGCTTCGCTCGGCGCCGCCGACCCGTTCGACATTCTGCCCGCCGTGTGGCTGACGTCGCTTCTGTCCGTCCTCGCAGGGCTCCTTGCCGCAAAGCTCTTCGCCCACTTCTGGAGGAATTGAACCTATGGCGCTCTCTACGCTCATCGTGCCCGTACTGCTCACCTTCACGGCCTGCTTTGCCCTCGGCAAGCGTGTCGACGTCTACTCCGCCCTCACCAAAGGCGCGGAGGAGGGACTCACGGTGCTGCTGCACATTCTGCCGTCACTCATCGCACTGCTCTCCGCCGTCTACATGTTCCGTGCGTCCGGCGCGATGGAGGCGCTCGGCGCGCTTTTAGCCCCCGCACTCGACAAGATCGGCATTCCTGCCGAGACTGCGCCGCTTCTCTTCATCCGCCCCATCTCCGGCAGCGGCGCGCTGGCTGTCGGATCGGAGATCATGGACTCCTACGGCGTCGATTCCTATGTCGGCCGCGTTGCGGCGGTCATGCTCGGCTCGAGCGAAACGACGTTCTACACCGTCGCCGTCTATTACGGTGCAGCGGGCATTACGAAAACGCGCTATACTATCCCCGCCGCGCTCTGCGCCGACGTGGTGATGTTCCTCGCATCCGCGTTTTTTGTGCGGCTACTCATGGGCGCATAAAAAGGAGCCGCCGCAGGCAGCTCCTTTTCCTTTATTCTTCTGTTCTCACGCGGATGCGCAGGGCGCATTTTCCTCTCTGCCCGCCGATAGTAATTGCATAGCGCAGGGCCAGCATCCCGCCGTCCTCGTCGAGCTTCCACTTGACCGACTCCGCCTTCACTGCGACCGGCAAGGTTCCGTAGGGCACGGCATAGAATGAGGTGTGCTCCTTCCACTCCGCAAAGACCATCTCGCTCGTCACCTCGCCCGTGCGCGTCAGAATGATGCAGTCCGGCGCGAGGGCAAGGCGCGTCGCGGTGGTCACCTTGCCGTACCCGTCCGTTTCCTCATAGCGCAGGAGATAGCCGTCGCGCGTTTCCTCCATCGTGCCGCGCACGCGGAGATCTGAGCTGTCGGCGCTCATGCCTTCGTATTGCTGCTCGCCGTGCACGGTGAGCCAAACGTTTCTTTTCATACAGTCCTCTTTCTCATTTGTTTCTGTCATCATACTACGGCGGAGAGCGGGACACAAGGCGCATTTGCATTTTTTGTGCGTTTCCCTGTTTTTGCTATGGTAAAATGCAAAAGCGCGTGCTATAATCTCCGGTAAACAGATTCTCTGTTCCGTCAAAGGAGGCGTCACTATGAAAATTGATCTGACGGAAAAGCAATTCCGCCGTCTTCTTGATCTGGTCTACGTCGGCAACTGGGTGATGAACTCCACCCGCGGCGACGACCGTATCCGCGAATACGACGATGTAGAGAGCACCGTATTCGCCAACTGTCTCTCCCACGGCATGGTGCCGCTGGTCGAGGCCTATCAGGGCGAACTGATCCCCTCGCGCGCGTTTGCCGAGGGCGGCATCCACGAGGCCATCATGGCCTATGAGGACACGATGTTTTTCGAAATTCTCGCTCAGGAGCTTGCCCTGCGCGATATGGACAGCGACGCGCCCACGCCCGAAAATGTCGACGAGCTGCGCGAGCGTATGGACACGTACTTAGGCGAATTCGAGCAGCACGGCACCGACAACATCACCGTTGAAATGTAAAAGTGTAACAGAAGGCAAAGAGGTCTCCGCTTTTTAAGCGGAGACCTCTTTATCTTCGCGGCCGCAGCCGCGAAATGTTTTTGATCCATAAATCGCCGCGACAAGTGCGTGGCGATTTATTCTTCTCGCTCGCGCGTGTCGAGCCGCCCTACGGGCGGCGAGGCACGAAGCGGAGCGCATCCCCTATTTTTTAAGGATGCCAACGGCATCCTTAAAAAATAATCACGTCTTGATCCCCATCGTCTCCCACTTGCCGCTGCGGTAGCGCAGGAGGAAGATGGTGCCCCGCACCGTCCAGTCCACGATCGCGTGTGCGAACCACACACCGATGACGCCGTAGCCCATGTATTTGCCCAGCACGTACGCAAGCAGCACGCGCACGACCCACATCGTCAGCATACTGGCGAGCATCGTGAACTTCGCATCGCCCGCCGCACGCAGGAAGCCCGGCACCATAAACGCCGGTACCCAGATGAAGATGGATGAGATGCCGTGGATCAGCGTGACCGTGACGGCGAGCTTTTCCGCCTCTGGTGAGACGTTGTAGACACGCATGATGAGTGGCAACAGCGCGATGATCGTCAGGTTGACGGCCGCCATGATGCCATACGTCCACTTGGCGATCTTTTTGAGGTATGCGCGCGCCTGATCGAATTCGCCCGCGCCGACGCACTGGCTCACGACCGCGGCAAGGCCCAAGTTGATGGCCTGACCGGCAAAGCAGTTGAAGTTTGAGATGGTGTTGCCGATGGCGTTCGCCACCATCGATGCCGTACCGAACGTCGAAATCAGGCTGAAAAGCACGAGACGCCCCAGCTGGAACATGCCGTTTTCGACGCCGCTTGGCACGCCGATGTAGAAGATGTTCTTCATTAGGCGCATATCGACACGAAAGCCGCGGATATCAGAAAGGTGCAGCATCAGATCGCGGTTGAAGAGCAGCGAGAGGATGACGACTGCCGCGACCGTGCGGGACACGAGCGTCGGGATCGCGACGCCCGCGACGTCCATACCGAAGCCAAAGATCAAAACGGCGTTGCCGATCACGTTGATACTGTTCATCAAGAGCGAAACTTTGAGCGACACGTCGCTGTGGCCCATCGTGCGGAACAGCGCCGCGCCGCCGTTGTAGAGCGCGATGCCCGGAATGGATGCCATCACATATAAATAATAAGTGTTCGTCGCCGCCATGACGTCGGGCTCGATATGGCCGAACATTACGGTCAAAATCTGCGTGCGGAAGAGGTACAGCAGCGCCACAAAGAAGATCGACACCGCGCCGAGCAGCGCGATGAGCTGCTGGCCCGCGTTGCAGGCGTCCTCCTTCTGTCTTTGTCCGATGTACTGCCCCGCAACGGCTGCGCCGCCGGTCGCCATCGCCGAGAAAATGTAGATCATCAGATTGCTGATCGAGTCGACGAGCGACACCGCGCTGATCGCCGCGTCGCCGACGGTCGCAACCATCAGCGAGTCGGCAAGACCCACTGTAATGGCCAGAAGCTGCTCGAGCAGCAGCGGCCACATCAGCGCGACGAGCTGGCGATTCGTAAACATCATTTCCTTGTCAGCGCGCACCGGCGCTGCCAGTTTGCCCATGGTTTCACACTCCTTGTATCGATTGAGCCTGTATCATAAACTATTTGCTTTTCTTTGTCAACGCCGCGTCAAAAAAGATACGGTTTCAGCGCTGCGCCCCACGCTTCGATAAGCTTTTCCTTCGTCCAACGCGCGTTGGCCGGCGAGGTGGAGGGAAGCTGGACGGCCTCGCGCCCGAGCTTCGCGCGGCAGTATTTTTTATAGCAGGCGTAGGACGTGCCGCCGTTGCAGAAGATGGCCTGAATGTCCGCCGCATCCAAAATGACGGACAGATCGTTCGGCACAACGTTCGTGATGCTCGCATCCGACGATCCCACGATCTCGCATGAGCCGATGGTGTCCCACATGGCGACGCCGCGGCGCAGGACCATCGCTTTCTTCTCTTTGACCGTCTTCGGCGTTTCCTCGCCCAGAACAGCGGCGAGCGTCGGCCAGAAGCGGTTCTGCGGGTGCGCGTAGAAAAACGCCGCCTCCCTTGACTTGACCGACGGGAACGAGCCCAGGATCAGCACGCGCGACTTTTCGTCATACAGCGGCAGAATATTATGAACCTGCGTCTTAAGCTCCATTTTCTCGTCCCCTTTCTGCCTTTTTCGCCATTTTAACACAGGAAAATCAAATCGCCAAGTCCCGTTTTCTCCGTCTGCGTGCGCTTCACGCTTCGCTGCGGAAATGGGTTGGCTTTTCGGCAAAGTTATGTTATGATAAAGTAAATATATATTAAATGTAGGTGCCTTGCCCCGCGTGGGCACGGTCATCTTTGAGAAAGGACATCTATGAAAGACGACGACAATCACATTCTTCTTTTAGAAAAGGGCAAACGAGGCCTTCTGCAGATCATCTTCGGCCGCACGGGCATCATCATCGTTTCGCTGATCGTGCAGATCTTGTTTCTCTTTGCCGCCTTTTACAAGCTTGAGGGTTTTCTGCCCTACTTCTGGGGCGGCAACACGCTGCTGTCGGCGGCAGTCGTGCTGTTTCTGTTCGGCAACGACGACAACCCGACCATCAAGCTCACGTGGTTTTTCATCCTCGCGGTGCTGCCGGTGTTCGGCTTGATTCTGTATGTTTACATCAAGACCGACCTCGGCCACCGGCTGATGATCCGCCGCTACAACGACATCCTGTCGCAGACGGAGCACTTCGCCCCCTCGGAAAGCGCGTGTTCCAAGGAGGAATTACCGGAGGAGCTCCAAAGCCTTGCCTCCTATCTGAATTCCTGCGGCTTCCCCTGCTATCAAAACACACAGGCGCAATACTTCCCCCTCGGCGACGATGCGTTCGAGGTCATGTGCGACGAGCTCCAAAAGGCCGAGCACTTCATCTTCCTCGAGTATTTCATCGTCAGGGAGGGCTACATGTGGGGCCGCATCCTTGAAATTCTCAAGGAAAAGGTCAACGCGGGCGTCGAGGTGCGCGTGCTGTACGACGGCACCTGCGCGGTCGCGCTGCTGCCCTATTCCTACCCCGAAAAGCTCGAAAAGCTCGGCATTGCCTGCAAGATGTTCGCGCCGCTGCGCCCGTTCGTCTCCACGCACTACAACTACCGCGACCACCGCAAGATCATGGTCATCGACGGCAAGATCGGCTTCACAGGCGGCATCAACCTCTCCGACGAGTACATCAACCGCACCTCGCGCCTCGGCCACTGGAAGGACACAGCCATTGCCCTGCGCGGCGACGCCGTGCGCAGCCTGACGCTGATGTTTTTGCAGATGTGGGACGTCAGCTCCGTGCACTTTACGCCCGAAGTCTACAGCAAGTATCTCGACGTGCCGCAGCCGGCGCATGAAAAGGAAGCGGGCTATGTCATCCCCTATGGCGACAGCCCGCTCGACCGCGACCTCGTCGGCGAGATGGTCTATATGGATATCATCAACCGTGCCAACCGTTACGTACACATCATGACGCCGTATCTCATCATTGACAACGAGATGATCACGGCGCTGACCTACGCCGCGCGCCGCGGCGTGGAGGTCCAGCTCATCCTGCCGCATGTGCCTGACAAGGAGATTGCCTTCTCGCTTGCGCACACGTATTACCGCAGGCTGCTTGAAAACGGTGTACAAATTTATGAGTACGAGCCGGGCTTCGTTCACGCGAAGGTCTTCGTCAGCGATGACTGCAAGGCGACCGTCGGCACGATCAATCTGGACTACCGCAGCCTGTACCACCACTTTGAATGCGGTACGTACCTCTATGCGTCCCCCGAAGTCGCAAAAATTGAGCAGGATTTCCAGCAAACGCTCGCCAAGTGCGTCCGCGCGGACGCAGAGCTTCTCAAAAACGACCCGTTTATGCGAAAGCTCATCGGCCCCGGCATGCGCATCATCGCCCCGCTGCTGTAAGAAGTAAAAAAGTCGAAACCTTTCGGTTTCGACTTTTTTATTCTCAATTACTTTTCGAGCTGCTCAAGCGCGCTGCACACGGCAGTGTGCTCCTTCCGCACCGCCACATAGAGTGGCTGTACGCTTTCAGGCATCGAATCCTGACCGCGCAGCGCTTCCGTCATCTGGGAGCTGGCGTGGGCGGGCGAGCCGAGGCCCAGGGTCAGCGCCACGCCCTTGAGCGTGTGCACCGCGCGGAACGCCGTAGGCGTGTCGCCCGCATTCATCGCATTCGTCAGGTTCTGCATGCTGTCGTCGCCAGGGAACATGCCAAGAAAGCGCACGATGCGCTCGTCGTTCTGAAAACGCGCCTTGGCTTCGCCGTAGTCGCCGCCGACGCAGCGGAAAAATTCGTCAAGTTTCACGTTCTTTCACCTCTCGATAAATTGCTACGCAATCCTTTTTCAATTTGGCCTGATACATCGCAAGGTCCGCCCTGCGGATCGTTCTTGAGATGCGTCCCGCCGCGAACGCGCCGCCGACGCTCGCGCTGATGTGCAGTTCAGGATACTCCTCGATGACGATCTCGTCAAGCGCGGCGCGGATGGACTGCAATTTCTTCTCCAAGATCTGCTGCGGCAGGTCGCGGAACAGCAGGAAAAATTCATCGCCCCCGTAGCGCACGAGCTCGTCGTCGCTGCGGATCTGCGATTTGATGGCCTGCGCCGCGCGATAGAGCGCCGCGTCGCCCGCCTGATGGCCGAAGCGGTCGTTGATGTGCTTGAAGTTGTCCATGTCGATCATGGCGAACGAGAACCAGCCCTCCAGATTCTTGAGCCGCTCGTCGTAATAGCGGCGGTTGTAGACCTTGGTGACCGAGTCCATATACACCTGCCGGTCGCGCACGAGCAGCTGGTTGAGCACATTTTCGCGCTCGAACATGTCGTCGCTCTTGATGCGCTTGACCAGCTCGAGCGAATACGGCCTGCCGTCCACCTCGATGAACGACGCGAGCACATAATAGATATCGCTCGCTCGCGTTTCGATCTTCGTCTGTGGCTTGTGCGTGCGCAGCACCTCCTGCGAAATGCAGTTTTCGCAGCGGCGCTTCTTTTTCCACACCGCGTAGCAGTGCTCGCTCTTTTTAAGCGTGCAGCCCTCATCCGTTTTCGTCAGCTCCACACAGATCGTCGGGGCGACCAGCCGCGCAATGTCAAAGATGCGGCGATATGCTCGGCAATGTTCATGCCGCCCATGATCTTGAGGCGCGAGATGACGGTGCTCTGCAATTCGGAGGGGACCGTAAGCACGCGGCGCAAAAGACCGTCGATACGCATACGCACAACCATTTCGCCGTCCTGCGGCTCCAAGTGGATATCGCTCGCGCGCTCGGAAAACGCGCGTTCAATGAGGCTGTTGACAAAGCGGATCGTCGGCGCGCTGTCGCCGGAGTCTATCGCCTCCTGTGAAACCTGCACGGGGACGATGTCCGGCGTCGAAGAGCCCGCCTCGCGCTTCATCTCCTTGATGACGCTGGCCGTGCCCTCGCTGCCGTAGAGCAGGCTGATGGCGTGCTCGGTCGTGCGGCGGGTCGCGATCATCGGGATCACACGCTTGCGCGAGGCAACTTTGACCTCCTCCTGCGCGACGAAGTCGAGCGGGTCGCTCATAGCGAGGTACAGCGTATCCTTGACGAGCTTGACCGGCACGACGCAGAACTTCTTGGCGATATTCTTCGGCACATAGCTTGCAAGCTCCACGGGGATGGACACCGCCGTCAGGTCGACGAACTCGACGCCGAGCTGCATCTCCAGCGCCTCGATGAGCTGCTGCTCCGTGATAAAGCCGGCGTTGTATATCAGGAAAAATGCGCTATTGCTATAAACTTTTTTCTAAAAATTGTCAATAATCCTCAGTATTTCTCCCCATTTCGCACATATTTTACAATCCATATTTCTTTTTTCCTCAAATTTATCGTGCATTTTTTACCATCCGCTGACGGCCCTCCCGTTTTTTTGCGGAAACGCTTCGCCCTTTCCGCTCTTTTTTCAATCATTTCTGGCAAAACAGCAGGAAAAACCGGGAAAATATCCCTTGAATGTTCCGTGGTTCTGTGCTAAGTTTACACTAAGTATCAAATGTTTCTTAAAAACACGCATAAACAGTTTTTGTTTGGCACTGGCTTTTCCGGTGCCTATTTTCTTGTCCGCCCGCCCCGCGGCGGCATTTCTACAAAAGAGCGCGCCCTAAAATGCGTATGAGGTCTGCACTATGGTCGAAGCCAGAATCCTGATCGCGGACGATTCGAAAATGAACCAGCAGATCCTTTCCGAAATCCTCGGTGGCCGCTACGAATACCTCTATGCCGACGACGGCATGCAGGCGCTCGAGCTGCTGCTGCTCGACATCAACATGCCCCGCCTCGACGGCTTCGGCGTGCTCGAGGTGATGAAGCAGCGCAACTGACTGCAGGAGATCCCCGTCATCATCACCTCGTCCGAGGATGACGAGTCGTTCATCCAGAAGGTCTACGAGCTTGGCGTAACGGATTACATCCGCCGCCCGTTCAACCTGACGGTCACGCAGCGGCGCGTGAGCAACGCACTCACGCTCTACGCGCGCCAGAAGCACCTTGTCCACCTGGCCGAAGAGCAGGTTTACGAGCACGAGAAGACGAACAGCGCCATCATCAACATTCTGAGCCACGTCGTCGAGTCGCGCAACTTCGAATCCGGCACGCACATTCTGCATGTGCGCGCCATCACGGATATTCTGCTGCGCCAGCTCGTGGCGGCGACGAACCGCTGCCCGCTCTCGCAGGCGGATATCTCGATGATCAGCACGCTCTCCGCCCTGCACGACATCGGCAAGATCAGCATTCCCGCCGAAATCCTAAACAAGCCCGGCAAGCTCACGCGCGAAGAATTCGAGATCATGAAGACCTACACCACCGCGGGCGACGAGCTTTTGCAGGACATGCCCGTCTCGCACGACGAACCGCTCATGCGCACGGCGCACGAGATCTGCCGCTGGCACCACGAGCGCTGGGATGGCCGCGGCTATCCCGACGGACTCAAGGGCGACGAGATCCCCGTTTCGGCGCAGGTCGTCGCGCTCGCGGACGTCTACGACGCGCTCACGAGTGACCGCTGCTACAAAAAGGCCTTTTCGCACGAAACGGCCATGCAGATGATCTTAAACGGCGAGTGCGGCGCATTCAACCCGCTGCTGCTGGAATGCTTCTCCGCCGTCGGAGCCACGCTGCACGAAAATTTGCAGCACGAGCCGAGCGAATTCGACTACCGGCTCGAATCCCACCGCCTTTCGGCCGAGATGCTCGAGCAGCATTCGCTGCCGACCGACAACCGCGAATTGCAGCTTTTGCCGCTTGCGCGCGCAAACGCTGTGTTTTTCGCCGAACAGAGCGGCGGTCTCCAATTCGTCTACGACCGCTGGATGAACAAGGTTACCTACACGAACTGGGACGCCGACGAAGCGCACCGCCAGCAGACGCTCTACTTAAACGAGGGCGACACCGTCAACCTCCTCGACCGCGAGATTCACGATGTGCTCGTAAAGCAGGTGCGGCAGACCTCGCCCGCCCAGCCCGACGTCACCATGCCCGCCACGCTGCACATTGCCGGCGAGGATAAGCCCTATGCGCTCACCGTGCGCACGGTCTGGCTTCCAGGCGACGGCGCGTATTCCTACGCGCTCGGGCAGTTCAGGCCCGAAGGCGGTGGGCATTGACCGATCACGCCGCTTCCTTCGGAACGGCGCGCAAAATAGAAAGGAAGCATCATGGCTCACAACAAATTTCTCCCTCGCGTGCTCGCCGCAGCAGCGGCGATGATGCTGCTCGCAGGCTGCGGCAGCAAGGCAGACCCCGGATTTTCCCCGGCGAACCCTGTCAATATCACGATCTGGACGTACTACAACGGTGAACAGCTCGAAGCGTTCAACGCGCTCGTCGACGAGTTCAACTCGACCGTCGGCAAGGAACAGGGCATCACGGTTGAGAGCTCCAGCCACGGCAGCGTGACCGATCTTGAGAACAACGTGCTCGCTTCTGCCGAGGGCAAGGTCGGTGCCGAGACGATGCCCAACATCTTCTCCGCCTACGCCGACACTGCCTACGCGCTCGATGAGATGGGTCAAATTGCCGATCTGAGCGATTATCTAAGCGAAGAGGACCGCGCCGCCTTTATTGAGGACTATCTGAGCGAAGGCGACTTCTCCGGCTCGGGCAGTATCAAGATCTTCCCCGTCGCCAAGTCGGCGGAGCTGCTGTTTCTCAATGAAACGGACTGGGAGCCGTTCGCCGCCGCCACAGGCGCAACCTATGACGACTTGGCCACGATCGAAGGCCTCGTCTCCGTCGCCGAACGCTACTACGAGTGGACCGACGCGCAGACGCCCGACATCCCGAACGATGGACGCGCGTTCTTCGGCCGCGACGCGATGGCGAACTACATGCTCATCGGCGCCAAGCAGCTTGGCTGCACGATCTTCGACGCACAGGACGGCAGCATGACGCTGAACTTTGACCACGACGCCGTGCGCACCCTCTGGGATAACTACTATGTACCCTTCATCAAGGGCTACTTTTCCGCAAGCGGCCGCTTCCGCAGCGATGATGTGAAGACCGGCAATATCATCGCCTACGTCGGCTCGTCTTCGAGCGCAACGTTCTTCCCCACGCAGGTCATCGCCGACGACATGGACAGCCACGACATCACGCGCAAGGCGCTTGAAAGCCCGAAGTTTGCGAACGGCGAGGACTACGCCGTGCAGCAGGGCGCGGGCATGGTCGTGACGAAGGCGAGCGATGCCGAGATTCAGGCAAGCCTCGTGTTCCTCAAATGGTTCACCTCACCCGAGCACAACATCACGTTCTCTGTCGACTCAGGCTACCTCCCCGTCACGCACGAGGGCAACTCCATCGACGCGATCCGCATAAGCGGTCTTGCCCTCAGCGATGAGATGGACGAAGTCCTCTCTGCCGCAGTCGACACGGTCAACGAAAACCATCTCTACACGCCCCGCGCCTTCTCCGGCGGCACGAACGCCCGCGCCATTCTTGAATATTCCATGAGCGATAAGGCAAGCGCTGACCGCGCCGCGGTCAAAGAGGCAATGGCGCAGGGGCAGAGCTTTGAAGAGGCCTCGGCGCAGTTCCTTTCCGACGAATGCTTTGAAGCCTGGTATCAGGATACGCTTGCATCGCTTGAGGCCTTTCAGGGCTGAGTGACTGTTCAATGACAAAAAAGGGGCCGTTTTATGTTCTTTCGCAAACCATCGGATCATGTGCCGCATGTCACCATCTTCCATACGATCCTGCGCTCCATGCTCTGGATCCTGTTCATCGAGATCGCGCTGCTTGTCGGCATTCTCTATCTCTGCCGCATCAACACGAACCTTGAGCAGAATGCTGTCGACATCTTGCAGATACAGACGGAAAACCGCCAAAACTATCTGCAAGGCCAGATGCTCGACGCGCAGGATCTCTCGTCGCTTGCGGGCAAGATCAACGCCGTGACGCAGGCCATGCTCGACGACGGCGAGATCAGCCTTGACACGCTCGACAGCGGCAGCGACGCCGCATCCCCCCTGCTGCTCTCGATCGGCGACAGCCTGATCTCCTCGATGCGCCATCGCCCCGTCACCGGCATTTTTGTCGTGCTCAACACGCACGATCTCGACACACGCAAAAAGGGCGAGCCGCTGCCCTGCCTTTACCTGCGCGACCTTGACCCGAATTCCTCCCCCTCGCAGCGCAATTCTGATCTTATGCTCGTGCGCGCACCCGCACAGGTCGTACAGTCACTCTACATTGCGACCGACACGAGCTGGACGCCCTCGATCAACTATGGGGCCAACGGCAGCAGTGGCTTTCTCTATCCCGTCTTTCAGGCAGCCTACCACGGAAACGGCGAACTGGACGCCGCGGACTACGGCCACTGGACGTCCTCGCCCTACACGCTCTCCGGCGACGATCACTCCGCCATCGCCTACACCATCCCGCTTATTTTAGATGACGGCACGGTCTACGGCGTGCTCGGCGTCGAAATTCTTGAAAGCTACCTGCAAGCCCTGCTGCCGGGCAGCGAGCTGCAGAACGACAGCTCGGGCACCTATCTTCTCGGCGTCGCATCGAATTCCGCCATCGGAAAAGACGACCTTACCGTCAGCGTCATCTCCGCCTCCCCCGCCGCAAATGCGCCGCAGCAATCCTATGACCAGACGCTGCTGCTCAAGCCGTCAAAGCGCGGTGGCTACCAGAGTGACTCCCCCCTCGGTCTTTGTCACGCCGCCGTGGCGCCGCTGACGCTCTACAACCGCAACGCGCCGTTTTCCAATGAGCAGATGCTGCTTATCGGCTCGGTGCCGGTATCGGCGCTTTACGCCTTTTCAGGCTATGTGCTGCGGTTTTTGATCATCGCGGTCCTCGTCGTGCTCACTGCAGGACTTTTCAGCAGCCTTGTGCTGGCGCGCAAGCTCTCGCGCCCGATTTCGCGCCTTTCCGACGAGGTCGCGCACGCGCGTGAAAGCCGCAGCTCTATCCCCATGCTCTCCGCCACCGGCATCATCGAGCTCGACCGGTTCTCCTCCGCGTTCACGCAGCTCGGACGCGAGGTACTCGATACTTCGACCAAGTTTCTGCGCATCATGGACATGGCAAGCGTGGAGCTCGGCGGCTATGAGCTGCGCTCCGCTCCCGACAGCATCTATGTCACCGACAATTTCTTCGACCTTCTCGGCATGCCCGGCGTTGACGCAGACGACTTAACAGCGCAAAGTTTCCGCGAGCTTTTGCAGCGCTTTGAGCGCTCGTGCCCCCACTCCCACGCGCCCGACGGCGCGATGCTCTACCACATCCGTCTGCCAAGCGGCAAAGAGCGCTACCTTCGCATCGAGACGACGCACGAGGACGGCACACAGGTCGGCCTTGCCGAGGATGCGACCGCCAACACGCTTGAAAAGCTGCGCATTGAGCACGAGTGCGACTATGACACGCTCACAGGCCTCTACAACCGCCGTGCCTTCCACCGCATCTGCGCCGAGTTCTTCTGCTCACCCGAAAAGCTCGGCCACGCGGCGCTTTTGATGTTCGACCTCGACAACCTCAAGCAAATAAACGACACATTCGGCCACGACTGGGGCGACGAGTACATCCGCCGCACAGGCGAATGCTTTGCCAAGAACGCTCCCGCGCGTACCGTCTGCGCGCGCATCAGCGGCGATGAGTTCAATGCACTCTTCTACGGCTACAACGATCAGGATACGCTGCGCGCCGACATCCGCGCGCTGAAAGCCGCCCTTGAGCATTCTGTCGTCCAGCTTCCCAGCGGACGTGAGCTGCGCGTGAGCGTCTCCGGCGGTATCGCGTGGTATCCCGAGAGCAGCACAAATCTTATCACACTGCGCAAATACGCGGACTTTGCCATGTATCAGGTCAAGCACTCGCGCAAGGGCGAGCTGCTGGAATTCGACCCTGAAGTCTACCGCACCAGCCTGCAGGAAAGACGCTGCCATGAGGAGTTCCGCCGTCTCATCAACGAGGAGCTTATCACCTACCGCTTCCAGCCCATTATCGACGCAAAAGACGGCAGCGTCTTCGCCTATGAAGCGCTCATGCGCGTGGATCTTCCCACGCTGCACTCCCCTGCTGACGTGCTGCGCCTCGCGCGCGAGGAAAACTGCCTGCACGAGGTTGAGCGCATCACGTTCTTCTGTGCGTCAAGTGCATATCAGGCGCTTGAAAACGCCGGTAAGGTCGTGCCCAGCGCGCTGCTGTTCATCAATTCGATTGCAAGCCAGTATCTAACGCCCGATGAGCTTTCGGAATACTCCGCGCGCTACGCCTCGATCCTGCCGCGCATCGTCATTGAGATCACGGAGGAAGAGTGCCTCGACCCCAAGGCGCTGCGCATCAAGCAGACGATCCGTGGCAGCTCTGGTGCGTTCGCGCTCGACGACTACGGCAGCGGCTACAGCAACGAGCGCAGCCTTCTCGAGCTCTCGCCCAACTACATCAAGATCGACCTTTCCATCATCCGCAGCATCGACACCGACGCCAACAAGCGCCAGATCGTGTCGAACACCGTGTCCTACGCGCACCAGCGCGGCATGAAGGTCGTGGCCGAGGGCCTTGAGACCGCGGACGAGGTACGCACCGTGCTGTCGCTCGGCGTCGACCTTCTGCAGGGCTTCTTCCTCGCGATGCCGCAGGTCGAACCCGGCGGCGCGAGCGAAGAAAGTCTTGCCGTCATCGCCGAGATGCACAGCCAGAGCGATGAAAGTCAAATTTCGATATTTGGCGGCGACAAGCAGTAAATATCGCAAAAAGGCTCACGAAAGCAATGCTTTCGTGAGCCTTTTTCTTTTATCCGTTCTCTTTCGCCGTGCGGGCGCATTCGATGATCGTGCGCGCCGCGCGGTCGATGTTGATGGGCTTGGAGAGGTGGGCGTTCATGCCCGCGGCGAGGCATTTTTGAATGTCCTCATGGTAGGCGTTGGCTGTGAGGGCGATGATGGGGATGTGCTTCGCCGTCTCGCTGTCGAGCTTTCGGATGGCGGCAGTCGCCTCCAAGCCGTTCATCACCGGCATCTGCATGTCCATCAGGATCGCATCGAACTCGTCTGGCGCGGCCTGCTCGATCCGCTGTAAGCAGTCCTGCCCGTTCACAGCGCGCACACAGTGCACCCTGTAGCCGCGCAGTTGCTCGGCGGTGATCTCGTAGTTTAGGTCGTTGTCCTCGGCCACGAGCACGGTGAGCGGCTTTTCCGGCAGCGTGATGGCCGTCTCGGTGTGCTCTTCGGTCTCGGCGTCGTCCGCCGCGGCGGGCAGGTCGAGCGACGAGAACGTCGTGCCCTTGCCGACCTTGCTCTCAGCCCCGATCGCACCGCCCATCAGGTCGACGATCTTTTTCACAATGGCAAGGCCGAGGCCGCTGCCGCGCACCTTGTTGACGCGCGTGTCGACCGCGCGGGAAAAGGCCGAATACATCTGCTCCATGAACTCCGGCGTCATGCCGATGCCCTTGTCGCTTACGACCGAGACAAGGCGGACCTTGCCGCTCTCGGCAAGCTTTTCCTCATAGGCCTCGAACTTCACATCGCCGTTTTCCGGCGTATACTTGACGGCGTTTGAGAGCAGGTTCATATAGATCTGCCCGAGGCGGATCTGGTCGGAGAGCAGCACATTGTGGGAAATGTCGTGCAGCTTCCCCGAAAAGCGGATGTTTTTCGCCTCCGCCATGCCCGCGATGGCCTGGCAGTAGAAGTCAAACAGCTCCGGCAGCTTCACCGGCTGCGAGACGATTTTGAACTCCTCGCTCTCGATGCGCGAGATGTCCAGCACATCGTCGATGAGCTCCTGCAAGTTGCTGCCGCTGACACGGATCTTTTCCAGGCACTCTTTCATCTTATCCGAATCGTCCGCGTGCTGTAGGGCGATATTCGTAAAGCCCATGATGACATTCATCGGCGTGCGGATATCGTGCGACATGCGCGAGAGGAACTCGGACTTTGCCTCGTTCGCGCGGCGCGCCGCAGTCTCTCCGCGAGCATCGAAAGGTCAAAAAACGGTTCAACATAGGGCAGATACTCCGGCAACGATGCTCTGCTTGCTCATTTCACTCATGTGGACGCTCGCTCTGCCGCTGTGTCCGGTCAGACGGTGCAACTGCCGCTCGCTTGCAACCTCTTCATAATAACCCGTGCGCAGATCGATACGGTAGATCGTATAATAGATCTTGCTGATGGCCGAGATGACCTCGTAGCTCATCCGGCTCTCCGTGAGCGCCGTTTCCAGCGCGCGCTGGTGCTCGCGCTCCTCCCTAACGATCTCATCCACGCTGCGGAAGTCCAGCAGGATTTGAAAGCTCGTTTCCGTCTGCTGCACCCTATTGGCGCGCACCTCGAAATAGATGTTCCCGATGGCGTTCGGCACACTCTGGTAGCGGCGGCTGACGCGGTCCTTGGTCCTGAGCTCGCGCATCAGATTTTCTGCATCCAAAAATTGCAGGAAGTCCGGTGCGCTCTCCTTAAGGATGCACTTGTGATAGTAATGCTCGACCGCCTCCGCATAGGAAAACAGCTCCTGCCCATGCGGGAGCAGGTCGCCCGCGGAGTTGGAGTGCTCCTCGATCTTGACGATCTCGGCCCGGTCGTTCATCAGGTCCACACGATAAACGGACGTGCTGTCCTTGCAGAGCACCTTGAGCATCTGCTGCTCAAGCTTCACGGCCTGCAAATTTTGCTCGAGCGACTTCTGCTTTTCTTCCAGCAGCGTCAGCATGCGCAGGTTCTCCCGCGCGCTGCCGAGGTGCCCGCCGACAAAGGCAAGCAATCGGAGCTGGCCGGCCGTCATCGCCCGCTGCGGATTGTCAAGGCCGAAAAAGCCGCTCAGATTGCCGCGATAGAAGACCGGCACCGCGATCTCGGAGTGGATGCTCTGCGTCTTCAGGATCTCGTACTCGCTCGGCATCTGCGTTTTCACGCCTTCAATATTCGGAATGACGATCGTCTCGCCGCAGTCGAAGACCTCCAGCCAGTACGGCATATCCGCGGGAACGATCTCCGTCAGGTTGTCGATCTGCGGCGCGACGCCGTTCGCGCACCACTCAAAGGTGTTGCAATAGGCCTCCGCCGTCCCCTCCAGCCGCTCGAAGAGAAACACGCGGTCAGACTGCATGGCCTCGCCGATCAGACTCAGCAGGCGGTAGACCAATTCGTCCATCTCCTCTTTGCTGCACGTGCGGTCGATACGCGCAAGCTGGTCGATGAGCGCAAGGCTGTATTCTGCCGCACTGTTCGCCCCTGCGGTCACGGGCGGATGTTCTGCTTGCTTCATGCGCTTGTCTCCTTTGCGGCAGCTTTCGATACCTGTCATAAATATAAATTGGTCATAGTTTGTCTATTATAGCATGGGGGGTAATTTGAAAGTAAATACGAAGTTGCCCCCTCCCGACCATCGTTCGGCACCACCGCGCAAAAAGTGCGCCGGCTCGTTGAGCCGGCGCACTTTTATTTGTTTTCACACTCTGCCGCTTTACTTCTTGCCGCCGAGGAATTCCGGCAGGGGCTTGCCCTGCTTGAGCCACTGGTGATACTCGGCCGTCGCGGCGAACTCGACGTCGCCCGCAGAGTTGAGCGCGGTCTCGACAGAGTCCTGAATGACGCCGATGATGAAGCCGACGCCGACGACCTGCATCGCGATGTCGTTCGAGATGCCGAACAGCGAGCACGCCATCGGGATGAGCAGCAGCGAGCCGCCCGCCACGCCGGAAGCGCCGCACGCGCCGAGGGCCGACATGATCGAGAGCAAAATCGCCGCGGGCAGCGAGACCTGCATACCCAGCGTATTGGCCGCGGCCAGCGTCATGATGGTGATGGTGATGGCCGCGCCGTCCATGTTGATCGTCGCGCCGAGGGGGATAGAGACGGAGTAGAAGTCCTTGTCCAAGCCGAGCTTTTCGCACATCGCCATGTTCACGGGGATATTCGCCGCGGAAGAGCGGGTGAAGAACGCCGTCAGGCCGCTTTCACGCAGGCAGCGGAACACCAGCGGATAGGGATTGCAGCGCAGATAGATGAAGATGATGATGGGGTTGATGACAAACGCCATGAAGAGCATCGTGCCGACCAAAAGCAGCAGGAGCTTGCCGTACTGGGTGAAGATTGCAAGGCCGTTGCTCACAACGTTCGTGAACACAAGGCCCATGATGCCGAACGGTGCCAAATTGATGATCCAGCGCACGATGGTGGACACCGCGTCCGCCGTGTTGCTGAGGAAGACCTTCGTCGAGTCCGCACCGAGCTTCTTCATCGCCACGCCGAAGAGACAGCCCCACATCAGAATGCCGATGTAGTTGCCGTTCATAATGGCGGAGATGGGGTTCGAGACGATGTTGGACAGCAGCGTGTGCATGACCTCGCCAAGGCCCTGCGGGATGACCTCGGCCTCAGCGGCCTCGGGCAGCAGGAGCATCTGCGGGAAGAGCATGCTGGTCACAACGCTCAGCGCCGCGGCGACGAACGTCGTAAGCATGTAGAGCCACATGACCGTGCCGAAGCGGCGGTCGAGCTTGGACGAGCCCTGCGCCAGCGCGCTCGCCACGATGACGAACACCAGCACGGGGGCAATGCCCTTGAGCGCGCCGACAAACAGGTTGCCAAGCTCCTGTAACCACGTCGCGCCGGGACAGACCAGCGCCAGGATCACGCCGACGACAAGGCCGATCGCGATGCGCAAAATCAGGCTGACGCCGTTATACGCGGCGGCAATTTTTTTAAGGGTCTTCATAAAGGGATTCATAGGGGCATCTTCTTTCTTTACAAAATCTAACGCTCTTACGATCCTCTTCTCTCTGCTCAGGCCGCAAAGGCGCTTTCACTAACGGCCTTTATTATATCTTTATGTGCAGGAAATTGCAAGGAGCGGACAGATGTATTTCTACGAAAAACACTCCAATGACAGAAATTCGTCATTATCGCCATGAGATCTGCTGTCTGTCGCCGTCTCGCAGCACGAAAAAGTCTTTTCTGTCCGCACGCCATAAAATTCTTGCGCAGGCGAACGGATTCTATTGACATCTTTGGGCATTTTTGCAAGAATCCGATTCGTCTGTCAAAAAACACAGCACAAATAATAACACCCATCGGATCATACCGACGGGTGTTATTTACATAACCGCATTTTACATCGGCTCAGCGTGTTCGCCGCAAAGTGCAACAATGGTCAGCGCAAACAGCTCCGCGCTTCGCACGATCTCATCTACCACAAGGTACTCATTTGCACCGTGCATGTGATAATCTACACCTAATCGGGAAGCGCCAAACGCCACGCCATTTTTCAGAAAGTGCGCATATGTCCCGCCGCCAATAGCAAGGCACTTGCCCGGTTCGCCCATGACCTGCTCATAGCAGCCTAAAAGCGTCTGGATAAACGGACTATGCAGGGAAGCACAGTGTTCTCTTCCCATGTGCCTGAATAGCTCGTATATAGGCCGCCCTTTTCCAGGTTGATGACGGGATACTCTCCGTCCGGCGAATAAGAACAGGGTGTTTCTTCCTTCCGTGTGTTGAAAGATCCGGGATGGGAATTGCTGACAGCAACGCCTTTATATACGGGTGCAGCGGATTCTGGAACAGCTCTTTACTGGGCACTCTTTCCACACACTGCCCCAAATACATCACTGCAATCTCATCTGAAATGTGCTTAACGACCGACAGGTCATGCAGCATGTCAGTCATATCGCCCGCACAGAGCTTGGGTTTGACAAGTTTGATTACCACAGTCTTCGTCACACCCACGCCACCATGCTTGCCGAAAAGGGTGCTTCGCCCAAATATGTGCAATACCGCCTCGGTCACAAAAACATTCAGGTCACAATGCAGATCTATCAGCATCTCACAAATAAGATGTCCACCGAAAATGCACAGCTATTGGAGCTGTTTTAGGTATTGCTGAAAAAATAATTGGGATTTTTCCTTTCATCTGCATTGTTTCTCTGCCGTTCGGCAGATACTGCTATTGACATTCCTTTTTCATTTGTAGTACAATCGTAACACAAGGAGTTGATTTTTATGGCAATGGATGCAACGTTTCAAATCCGTATGAACAGCGAACTGAAATCCGAGGTAGAGAGTCTCTATCGCAGTCTCGGTACCTCCTTTGCAGAGGCCGTCCGCATCTTTGCGCAGCAAAGTCTTCGTGAAGGCGGTATGCCCTTTACCCCGTCCTTAAAAACCTGGGATGAACTGAGTCAGGATGAGATCAACGCCAAACTCCGCAAGAGTGCAGCGGATATTGCCTCTGGCCGTACCCTTTCTCAGGATACGCTTGACGCAAAAATCGCAGGACTATAAGCAAACATGGACAAATACAATATCGTATACACAAATGCTGCCGCCAATGATATCGCTGAAAAGTTTCAATACATCACCAGCGTTCTTCACGACCGCACCACCGCCGAACGCTGGTACGCTCGCTTGAAGGATGCGATCTGGCACGATCTTTCTTTTATGCCGGAGAAGTATCCGCTTTACAACGAAGAGCCATGGCACAGCAAAGGTGTCCGCCTGTTCATCACACGGCAGGATGTTGTGATTTACTCCACAGATAAAACTGCACAAACCGTCTACATCTGGAATGTCTTCACAGCAGGCCGCGATTTGAGTTCTCATATAGAAGACGCACTCGAAAAGTGACATCGCCCACTGCATCATTTTAGTGCCGACTTTGAGCAGAGGTTGGCAAAATGTTGACAAAAACGAAAAAGCACCCGCTTCCATGAGGAAACGGGTGCTTTGTGTTTTGTAGAATTGTTGCTTTTTTGCCAGCTTTCGGTAAGTTTTTCTTACTTCAGGCTCTCCGCAACAGCGACGGCCACGGCGACGGTGGCACCGACCATCGGATTGTTGCCCATGCCGAGGAAGCCCATCATTTCCACGTGCGCGGGCACGGAGGAGGAGCCGGCAAACTGGGCGTCGGAATGCATGCGGCCCATGGTATCGGTCATGCCGTAGGAGGCGGGACCGGCAGCCATGTTGTCCGGGTGCAGGGTACGGCCCGTGCCGCCGCCGGAGGCGACGGAGAAATACTTCTTGCCCTGCTCGATGCACTCTTTCTTGTAGGTGCCGGCGACGGGGTGCTGGAAGCGGGTCGGGTTGGTGGAGTTACCGGTGATGGAGACGTCCACGCCCTCGGAATGCATGATGGCCACGCCCTCGCGGACGTCGTCAGCGCCGTAGCAGCGGACGTCGGCGCGCTCGGTCTCGCTGTAGCGGATCTCGCGCACGATGTTCAGCTTGCCGGTGAAGTAGTCGAACTGGGTCTGAACATAGGTGAAGCCGTTGATGCGGGAGATGATCTGAGCGGCGTCCTTGCCGAGACCGTTCAGGATGACGCGCAGGGGCTCCTTGCGGGCCTTGTTGGCGTTGCGGACGATGCCGATCGCGCCCTCAGCGGCGGCGAAGGACTCGTGACCGGCGAGGAAGGCAAAGCACTTCGACTCGTCGGACAGCAGCATCGCACCGAGATTGCCGTGGCCCAGACCGACCTTGCGGTCCTCGGCGACGGAGCCGTCGATGCAGAAGGACTGAAGACCCACGCCGATCATCTTGGCGGCTTCGGCCGCGGACTTCACGCCGGACTTGATGGCGATGGCCGCGCCGACGGTGTACGCCCAGCAGGCGTTTTCAAAGCAGATGGGCTGGATGCCCTTGACGATCTCATACGGGTCAAAGCCCTTGGCCTTGCAGATCTCGCGGCACTCTTCGACGGAAGAGATACCGTACTGAGCGAGGACGCCGTTGATCTTGTCGATTCTTCTCTCGTAGTTTTCAAATAAAGCCATTGTTTCGTCCTCCCTTCCTTATTCCTGACGCGGGTCGATGTACTTGGCAGCGTTGTCCCACTGACCATAGTGACCCTTGGCCTTTTCGAGCGCTTCGTTCGCATCGATACCCTTTTTGATGAAGTCCATCATCTTGCCGAGGTTGATGAACTCGTAGCCGACGATCTCGTTTTCCTTGTTGAGCGCGACGCGGGAGCAGTAGCCCTCGGCCATCTCGAGGTAACGGGGGCCCTTTTCGGCGGTGGCGAACATCGTGCCAACCTGGGAGCGAAGGCCCTTGCCGAGGTCCTCGAGGGACGCGCCGACAGCAAGGCCGTCCTCAGAGAAGGCGGACTGGGTGCGGCCGTAGACGATCTGCAGGAACAGCTCGCGCATGGCGGTGTTGATGGCGTCGCAAACAAGGTCGGTGTTCAGCGCTTCGAGAATGGTCTTGCCAATCAGGATCTCGGAAGCCATGGCAGCAGAATGGGTCATGCCCGAGCAGCCGATGGTCTCGATCAGAGCCTCCTGAATGACGCCCTCCTTGACATTGAGCGTCAGCTTGCAGGCGCCCTGCTGAGGCGCGCACCAGCCGATGCCGTGGGTGAAGCCGGAAATATCGGCGATCTGCTTGGCCTGGACCCACTTGCCCTCTTCGGGGATCGGGGCCGGACCGTGATATGCGCCCTTCGCAACGGGGCACATATGCTGCACTTCGGTCGTGTAAATCATAACGATCTTCCTTTCTTATCCTCTGTCTCCACAAAAAGCGGAACGTATCCATACGTATTTTTTATCATAGCAAACCCGAACGTCTTTTGCAAGGTGAAAAAACGGAAATAGGGGCAAAATCCGTATTCCTTTCCCTCATTTTCCGCTATGCCGCACTTTTCGTTACAGCAGGTGGCGGATCGGGCGCTGGACAACGCTCAGAATCGTATACAGCGCGCGTTTTGCCCAAGGCAGCGTCATTTCTTCAAACCGCGCGCCGTGTTCCGTGCCGCCGTCGTGCAGGGCGAGGCGGCTCTGGTCGATGTACTGTACGCTCTCCTGCCGCAGCGCGGCATTGACCTCCTCGCTCTCGATGACGAGCATCAGCTCCGTGTCGAGATATGCGCTGCGCATGTCGGCGTTGAATGAACCGACAACGCTCAAATCGTTTCCGATCAAAATCGTCTTCGTATGCAGCGACTGGCCGCAGACGGCCTCGTACACGTCGACGCCGCGCGATAAAATATTTTGCTTTTCGCGTAAGTAGTCCGAGCAGCCGCTCGGGTTCGCGCCGTTTTCAACGGCATTCGTCAGCACGCGCAGCTGCCGCGTCTCGGCAAGTGCTTCCAAATCGTTATACATTTTGTCGTTGCAGATGATGTACGGCGTTTGCAGCAGGACGTCATCGCCCTGCGCCATCAGGCGGACAAGCGCGTCCCACAGCTCAGGCGCTTTCGCCTCCGCGCGCGGCGAGCCGCTGAGAAGGCTCACATGCGTGACCGCCGCGGTCTCCACCTCCCAGTCGACGGCGGCAAGCTCTTTTCCATGCACCGCGCATAGCGCCGCGTAGCGCTCCTGCAGCGCATCGGTCTGCGAGGACGTCTTGCCTGTGATGGTTTTATTCTCCGGCTGCGACCAGACGCTTTCAAAATACGTCAAAAGCTGGGAGACCGAGCTGCCCTCTCCCCCGTCCGACACGACGAGCACGTCGCGGTCGATGTTCTGGTTCTCCTGATACGAGCCGAGGAAGAGATCGTTCGAGTTTCTCCCGCCGAGGATATACTTATTGTCGTCGGCGATCAGATACTTGTCGTGCAGACGGTAGTTGAGCTTCCACGGGCGCAGCAGGTCGATGGGATCATAAAAGCGCACCTCCACATTCTCCTCCGCCGCGAGGGCGCGGAGAACGCCGCTGTTTTGCAGATGCAGAAAACCGTTCAGCCCGTCGACGATGATGCGCACCCGCACGCCGCGCTGCGCCGCGCCATAGAGCGCGGCCATCAAATCCTGTCCGCTGCCGTCCGCGCGCAGGTCAAAGGTCGAGAAGATGACCTCCCTTTCCGCACTCTCGATGAGCTGCAAGCGCCAGAGCAGCGCACTGTCCGTATCCTCGATGCTCCTCACGCGCTCCTGCGATGCGTCCGTACTCAATCGGGCTTCATACTGGCTCCACAGCTCCCCTGCCGCCTCTTTTTGCGGCAGCGGGACGAGAATGGCTGTCAGCACCCCATATAAAAGGTACACGCCCAGTGCGATGCCCAGCCATTTCAAGATATGTTTTTGCTTCATTTTTCACCTGCTTATCATAAAACTCATGCCGTCAGTTTACCATAAGGGATGCAAGCTGTCCAGCGGCGCGGCGGCGGTAAGTTTTCCCGACCGAAACGCCGCAACTTTCGCCCAAACGGAAATTTCTCGAAAAGAGGTCTTGACAATCCGCCAATTTCCGACCTATACTGTCGGTAAATGAAAAATACCCCACACGGGTATTGTATTTGCCCCGAAGGAGGAATCAAATTGAAAAAGGAAACCTATGACGTGACCGGCATGAGCTGCGCCGCCTGCTCCAGCCGCGTGGAAAAGGCCGTCGCCAAGCAGCCCGGCGCGCAGCAGGTCGCGGTCAACCTGCTGAAAAACAGCATGGTCGTCGAATACGACGAATCCCAGCTTTCGTCCGCGCAGATCATCGCCGCGGTCGAAAAGGCGGGCTACGGTGCGTCTCTGCATGCAAAGCCCGGCAGCGCCCCCGCCGCGCAGACTGCCGAGACCGGCGGCGCCAGCGCCGCACAGAAGGCGTACAGCGACATGAAAAAGCGTCTCGCCCTCTCGCTCATCTTCACCATCCCGCTATTCTATCTCTCGATGGGCCACATGATGGGCTGGCCGCTGCCCGCGTGCTTCCTCGGCATGGAAAATGCGATGACGTTCGCATTCACGCAGTTTTTGCTGCTGCTGCCCATCGTCTATATCAACCGCCAGTACTATATCGTCGGCTTCAAGACGCTGTGGCAGCGCTCGCCGAACATGGATTCGCTGATCGCACTGGGCTCCAGCGCCGCCATCGTGTACGGCATCTACGCCATCTATAAGATCGGCATCGGCTTTGGAAGAATGGACATGGACACGGTGCACACCTATATGATGGAGCTGTACTTCGAGTCCGCAGGCACGATCCTGACGCTCATCACCATGGGCAAGACGATGGAGGCCCGCGCCAAGGGCAAGACCTCTGATGCCATCACAAAGCTCATGGACCTTGCGCCCAAGACCGCGACGGTCGAGCGCAACGGCGTCGAGAGCGTCATCCCCGTTGAGGAGGTCCAACTCGGCGACGTGCTGATCGTCAAGGCGGGCGAGAGCGTCCCCGTCGACGGCGTCGTGCTCGAGGGAACGTCCTCGGTCGACGAATCCGCGCTGACGGGCGAGAGCATCCCCGTCGAAAAGCAGGCGGGAGACAGCGTCATCGGCGCGACCATCAACAAATCCGGCTATTTCAAGATGCGCGCGACCAAAGTCGGCGACGATACCGCCCTTTCCCAGATCGTACGCCTTGTGGACGAGGCCACGAGCTCCAAAGCGCCCATCGCCAAGCTCGCCGATAAGGTCAGCGGCGTGTTCGTCCCCGTCGTCATCACGATCGCCGTCATCGCGACGGCAGCATGGCTGCTGACGGGCCACAGTGTGGAATTTGCGCTGTCCATCGGTATTTCCGTTCTCGTCATCAGCTGCCCCTGCGCGCTGGGTCTCGCTACCCCGACGGCCATCATGGTCGGCACGGGCCGCGGCGCGGTGAACGGCATCCTCATCAAGTCTGCCGAAGCGCTTGAGACGACGCACAGCGTCAACACCGTCGTGCTCGACAAGACCGGCACCATCACGCAGGGCAAGCCCGTCGTCACCGACGTCGTCGACGGCGGCATCGGCAGGGACAAACTTCTCTCCGTCGCCGCGTCGCTCGAAAAGCTCTCCGAGCATCCGCTTTCCGAGGCCATCGTGGCCGAGGCGGAGAAGGAATCGCTCACGTTTCTGTCCGTCGACAAATTTGAGCAGATCCCCGGTCAGGGCATCCGCGGCGAGGTCGAGGGCCAGCTCTGCCTTGCCGGCAACCGCCGCATGATGGAAGCAAACCGCATCGAAAAGAGTGACCTGCTCGCACAAGGCGAAGCGCTGGCTGAGGACGGCAAGACGCCGCTCTACTTTGCGCTGGACGGCAAGCTCATCGGCCTCATCGCCGTAGCCGATGTCGTCAAGCCCACGAGCGCGCAGGCCATCGCCGAGCTCTCGAGCATGGGCATTGAAGTCGTCATGCTCACGGGCGACAACGCCAAGACCGCCGAGGCCATCCGCCGTCAGGTCGGCGTGGACCGCGTCGTGGCCGAGGTGCTGCCGCAGGATAAGGAACGCGAAATTCGCCGTCTGCAAGAGGGCGGCAAGAAGGTCGCCATGGTCGGTGACGGCATCAACGATGCGCCCGCCCTTGCGCGCGCAGACGTCGGCATCGCCATCGGCGCCGGTACGGACGTCGCCATCGAGTCGGCGGATATCGTGCTGATGCGCAGTGACCTTCTCGACGTCTCGACCGCCGTGCAGTTGAGCCGCGCGGTCATCCGCAACATCAAGGAAAACCTCTTCTGGGCGTTCTTCTACAACGCCATCGGCATTCCCATCGCGGCGGGCGTGTTCTACCCCGCCTTCCAGCTCAAGATGAACCCGATGCTCGGCGCGCTCGCGATGAGCTTCAGCTCGGTGTTTGTGGTGAGCAATGCGCTGCGCCTGCGCTGGTTCAAGGCCAAGCACACGGCGGCAGCGGCACCCAAAACGGTTTCTTCTCCGTCGGATCGCGGAGTGGAGATAGCAAGCAAGGAAATTATGGCAAGTAATGAAAAAGGAGAAACAAACATGGAAAAAGTCATCAGCATTGAGGGCATGGCCTGCATGCATTGCGTGAATCACGTTCAGCAGGCGCTTTCCGCCGTCCCCGGCGTGAAGGAGGCAAAGGTCGATCTCGAGAGCAAGTCCGCCACCGTCAGCGTGGACGGCAGCGTAACCGACGCGGCGCTCAAGGCCGCCGTGGATGAGGCGGGCTATCAGGCCGTCTCCATCCGCTAAGGCCATGAGAGCCGATCGTGATTCCGTCCGCCGCAAGCTGAAAATTGCCCGCGGCCAGCTCGACGGCATTTTGCAGATGATCGACGACGACCGCTACTGCGTGGACATCTCCAACCAGCTTCTCGCCACGCAGTCGCTCCTCAAAAGCGCCAACCAGCAGATCATGCGCGCGCACATCGAAGGCTGCGTGCGCGAGGCTTTGCAGACCGACCATATCGACCCCAAGCTCGAAGAGGCCTTCCAGCTCCTCGAGCGCATGGCGCAGTCGTGACCGCACAAAAAAGGACGACAGCTATTTTTAGCTGTCGTCCTTTTTTGTTATTCGATCAGATCCTCGCGGTCGAGTTTCTTTTCCGAAAGCTGCTGTGCGGTGTGCTCATGTACGAGCTGGAGTACTACCGCCGTGAGGGGAATGAAAAACACAATACCGACAAGGCCGAAGAGCTTGCCGCCAAGCAATGCCGCAAGGAGCGTCCACAGCGGCGCAAGCCCCACGCTGCTGCCAACCACATGCGGGTAGATGAACTGATTTTCCGTGAACTGCACCGCCTGATAGACGATCAGGCACAGCAGCGCCTTCTCCGGCTGGGCAAGCAGCGTCAGCAGCACGCCGATTGCGCAGGAGGCCAGCGCGCCGATGTAGGGAACAAAGGCGAAGGCCGCCGTCAGCGCGGCGGTCAGCCCCGCGTAGGGAATGCCGCACAGGGAGAACGCGAGAAAGATCATCGTGCCGAGGATCACGACCTCCACGCACTGCCCGGACAGGAAACGGGCGTAGGTGGTGTGCGTCAGGCGCGCGATGCGGCAGACCTGATCGGCCTTTCGCTCGCTCAGGTTGGCGTAGAGGAGTCTGCGGCTCTGTTTAGCAAGGCTGCGCCGGTCGAGCAGCACATAAAACATGATGACGATGGCAAAGGTGACGTTGGCCACCGCCGAGACTGTGGTACCGGCAAGATCCACCACCGAGTCGATCAGCGCGCCGGCGCCGGTGAGCGCCTTTTCCAGCACCGTTTTCCAATCGAGCGCGGCGATGCGATCGGTGAGCTCGCTTGTATCCACGCCGTGATCCGAGAGAAGGCGCGCCCAGTCCGGCCAGTTCTCCCTGACCAGTGTGCCGATGCTCTTGAGCGACGCGGCAAGCTGCGGCAGCGCCAGAACGCACAGCAGTACCACGACGATGACCACGCACAAAAGCGTCAGCAGCAGGCTGAGAAGGTCAATGTGTTTTTCCTTTGCCTTTGGCATCAGGCGCGTCAAACGTCCTGCGATGCCCTGCATCGGCACACTGAGGACAAACGCCATCAATAACCCTATGATCACCGGCGTGAAGAGGGTAGCGAGCCTCGTGAGAAACGCCGCGACTTCGTTGAGATTCATCAGCGCGGCATAGAGCGCCACGCCGAACGCGACCAGAAGAAATTGCTGTTTTCCTTTTTTATCCATTGTTCTTTTCTGCACCTTCCGCGCGTTCGCTCTGCCACCGGAGCGAAAGTGCCGAACGCTGTGCATATCCTTTCAGGTTAATTATAGAATGGCTTGCGCTGCATTGCAAGTTCTTTTGCCCGTCGCTTGGTAGTTTCTCCCGCCCGCTGCTTTTTCGCGCAGACTTTTGCGGAAAATCAGCATTTCTCCCCTTGGCGCGGCGGTGATCGTCTGCTATACTGAAAGGAAGAAAAGCACATCGGGCGGGCGTTGACGCCTCCGATGGAAAGGAAGGCTCAGAATGAATCGAACGGGGAACGGCGCCGCACTCTGCGAAGATCCGCATGACTTTCTTGTCATGCAGAATCTCTATGACGCGGCGGTTCGGCAGCTCACGTTGAAATTCAATATTCTCAACAGTGAATTCAATGTTCTTTATGCACGCAATCCCATTCATCACATCGACGGGCGCGTCAAATCGCAATCGAGCATCGTCGCCAAGCTCATCAAGCGCGGCCTGCCGCTCTCGATCGAGTCCGCGCGAAAAAACATCAACGACATCGCGGGCGTGCGCGTCGTTTGCAGCTACATCGACGATGTCTACCGCGTGGGCGAGATGCTGGCGCGGCAGACGGATGTGGAGATCGTCAAAAAGCAGGACTACATCCAGACGCCGAACTACAACGGCTACCGCTCGCTGCACATGGACATCAAGGTGCCCGTCTACCTCTCCGACCGGACGGAATACGTTGTGGCGGAGATCCAGCTGCGCACGATCGCCATGGACTTCTGGGCGAGCCTTGAGCACGATATCCGCTACAAGGTCGACAAAACGAAGCTGCCCGAGGGCATCAACGAGGAGATGTTCGAATGCGCGGGCAAGATCGCTGAGATCGACCGCCAGATGCAGGATATGTACCAGCGCATCAAGGCCTCGGATGCCTACAACGAAGATTGAGTCCCCTACATAAAGGAAAAAGGATGCATCGAAAGACGCATCCTTTTTGTTTTTTCACTGCTTTTTGTGATACCCGCAGTCGCAGTAGGGGCCGCCGGAGGCGAGCGTGTACTCGCGCACGAAATCCGACGCGCCGCCCGCGTCGCTCATCGTGTAGTCGAGATGGCACAGCGCGGACGTCAGATCGTAGAGCCCCAACACCTGCATCAGCGTGCAGATGCCGCAGGTCGTGAAGCGCGCCTCGTAGCCGCTGCCGTCCTCGTACTCGAAAAAGTCCATGTTCCACGAATAGGGGTTGCGATCGCCCGCGCGCAGCTTCGCCGTCGCCTTCATGCCCTCGATGTCCTTGGGCGTGAACTTTTTCTTTCCGCTCGCGCGGCAGAAAGCCTTCATCGTAGGCGTCATCATCGCCGCGGCGTAGTAGTCCGTCAGCGTTTTGATGTCCGGCCGCTGCGGCATGCACAGGATAAACGCGGCGAGCATCGCGCAGTTGACGATGTTCATTTCGAAGCGGTCGCGCTTGTCAAATTCCGGCAGCTTCGCGATGATCTCGCGATATTTCTTTTTGGCACGCGCCGCAACGTCCTTCGCCTGCTCCGCGGTCAGGTCGAATTCGACCGTCAGGTGCTTTTCAAACGATCCGGCAAACAGCGCCCACATGCCCGCAGGCTTTCCAAGATACTTCATTTGCTCTCCCCTTTTCGAGTTTAATCTCTCAAACTCGTCTGCATTTTTGACTGCCGTCTTGCTTTTGGTCATAGTATACCGAGGGCGGGAACGCTTGTCAATGCGGCGCAAAAAAGCAGCGGTTCTGATGAACCGCCGCTTTTTTCAGTTGGATTTACTTGCCCTGATAGGCGCGATACAGGAACGTCACGATCTCCGCGCGCGGGTGCAGGACGCGTAGGGGCCGAACATCGTGTCAGACAGGCCGTTCGTCACGCCCTTGTCGACCGCCCACTTCACCGCGTCGGCGAAGTAAGCGTTCGCGGGAACATCAGCAAAGCTGGTAGCAGCAGTCTTAACGAACTCCGCCTCGACGCTGACCTTGCCATCCGGCATGACAAAGCTGTACTTGCCGTTGCCGAGGTCGGCGAGCGGAAGCAGATCGCCGCTCGCATCCTTGACGGCGAGGCTGCCGAGCTCATAGCCCTCGTTGGGCTTCACCGTGACGGTCACATTCGCGCCCTTGGAGGCGTTGGCCGGGGAAACGGTCACCGTGCCGTTGGGGACAGCGGGAGCGGTCGCGGGATAGGTCGGCGCGCCGGGAACGTAAGGATAGCTCGTGTACTTGTGGCAGACAGAGCAGGTCGTGCCGGGCTTGTGCGTCTCGGTGCACTTGGCATCGCAGCGCGCGCAGATACCGTTCTTGTTGCTCCAGTCGTGACCGAGTTTCTTCAGCGTCTCCGCCTCAACGGTGGTTGCCTGCGTACCAGCCTCGTCCTTGAAGACTCCACCGCATCTGGAGCAGGTGTAGTACTCGTTGTTGCCGTCTTCCGTGCAGGTCGCTTCCTTGGCGTCAGTCTTGGTCCTATCGTGGCCGAGAGTCTTGAGCACCCAGCTGTCCTTCTCAATCTCGTTGGTTCCGTTTTCGTCGGAGAAGTACTTGCCGCAGCCGGAGCAGGTCCAGTAGGCCTCGTTGCCGGCCTCGGTGCAGGTGGCAGCCTTGGCATCGGTCTTGGTCAGCTTATGAGCGCCTAATTCGCCATACGGCTGATCACAGGTTTCACAAACCGCCTTTGCAGTACAGGTGGCAGTACCGCCGGTGTGCTTCGAAAATTCACCGTTTGCACCGCACTCAGTGCAGGTCTTCCAATGGCCAGTGCTGTCGCTGGAATAGGTCGTGCCATATGTGTGGGTATGGTCGTCACCCAGCGTCACCTTGATGTAGTCAAAGGTGTTGGAAAGCTTCCAAGCAGGAGTATCGCCGCCGTCTCTGTTACCGCCGAGGTAATTAAATGTAAAGTTGAGCTTCTCCAAAGCATACTGCTCATAGTCACTTGCAGTCAACGAAGATCCATGGCTTCCGTATCTGCCCTGCGTGTTCAGCTTGGCAAACACCTGCTCACCATCAACAGAAAGAGTCACAAGGCTCGTTTCGGTAGCTTTATCATAGTTATTCTCCAGTTTGACAACAGAATACTCATTGGAGGTTGGCTCTTTCTGATATGCAGGACCGCCAAAGTTGATGTAATCTGTTTTGTTATTTGTAACATCATATGTACCCATATAGATGCTCGGCTCATACAGGAAAATATAGGTCATACCCTTTTCTCTCGTTGCAGTAGAGCTGAAGAGCATATTCTCTTTTGCCTGATTCTTTTCTCTCCACTCGACACACCAATTCTGCGTCGGGTCAAGAGTGAATGGAGTGCTCAGTTTACCCTGATAATCATTGAACTTCACTGTGTTGTCATCGTTCAACGTGGTGCTGCCATGTTCAGCACTCACAGTGATGATAACATTGCCATCCGCATCAACAGCGTCCAGATTATTGTCGAAGTCCCACGTAAAGCTGCGGGTCCAATGCGCATACAGGGTCGTACCGTTAAGGTTGTCCTGCATGCCAGAGGGAATCGCCGTGTCCAGAGCGGATGCAATCTTGTTCCCGCCAGCAGCCCGATCGAACCAGCCCACAAAGGCGTAGCCTGCGCGGGTGGCCTTCGGCAGCTTGGCTGTCACGGACTGCTTGATGGAATCACTGTCGTTTTTGAAGCTACCGCCGTTGGCATTATAGGTGACGGTCTTCTCATCCGGAGTCACTGCCCGCTGCTCATAGAGCTGCTGACAGATGTAGGCCGCGATCTGGCTGTGACCATCCATATTAGGGTGGAGCGCGTTATTCGGAGAAATGCCTTCCTGATTCCGAAGCTCCCGCAGGTCGATTGTCGTGATATCGTAGTGCTTTGCAATCTGCTCGATCACTTCCGCCTGTTTAGGAATATTATTTTGCTCATAATAGGGAATAATTGCGATAATCTCAGCACCCGGATAGGTTGCCTTCATGCGCTGCAGAGAAGCCGCGTAGGCGCTCGCTGTATCCGAATAGGACTGCGCCCAATCGACAGTCTTCGCATAGTCTGCATTGGGATCAAACGTACCAACCGAGCTGTCAGGGTTGCTGCCGCCATAGTACAGGATCACATCCGGCGTGCCATTATCGTCAAGCTTGTTGATTCTATCCTTGCTTGCCATAGAAGCAGCTTTAGAACCGATGGTGCTTCCACTCCATGCCTCATCAATGCCCTCTGCCGCGCCAAAGCGGGTGATGATGTCACCCCAGTAATTGCGCTCAAAAGTCATCTCTTTGCCAGTAGTATTATCATAATACAGAGCATTACCGCTGGGGATTTTATCCTTGATCGTCGAAATGCTGTCGCCCATCACGGAGATTGTTTTCCCGTGGAACAGCGCATATAAATAGTTATACTCCGCTTTGCTGGCGTAGTTATAAACGACCCAGGTAGACTCTCCCGCAGTGACCTCTGCGCGTCCCTCTTTGCTGCCACCGGTCAGCGTCACCGCTGTGCCATTCTTCTCAACACTGACAATATCTGTGTTCGAGCTGCTGACTGCGTCCCCCTCGGGAACGGTAATTTTGACTATTTTGTCCGTCCAAATGGTTATCGGCCCCGATGTCACTACATCATCAGAGGAATACATTTCTACCGAATCAGCATCAATGCCCTCATCATTCCTTGCCCAAGCTACCGTCGGCAGCAGGCTCAGCACCATGACAAGCGTTAATAAGCTTGCCAATAATCGCCGTTTCATTTCATTACCTCCTAAGATTCTCTATCTTTTGCTCGCCTCCTCGGGCTGGGTTTACTTGGTTTTGCGTCTGGTCTTTCCGGCGCAGACGGGGCAGCCGCTTTGCTGCGCGCCGGTGCGCGAGTAGATGGTGGCTTTCCAGACATGGCCGTAAGAGCATCGCCACCACGCTTTTTTGTGGCTGCCCGCGGTCACCATCTCCGGTGTCAGCGCGCCGTTGAGGCTCTCGTGCCACTGTTTGGCGACCAGCGGCGCTGCGGTCGCAAGGTCGTTGAACCCCGGCAGCACCTTTCGGTTCGCGCAGTAGGGACAGCCGTCGCCGCGCTGCACGCGCTGCGCGATCACAGCGCGGTAAGAGTGACCTTTTTCGCATCGCCACCACACACGGCGGTTCGAGCCCGCAGTGACATTGCTTGGATGAAGCGCACCGTTTTTCTCCTCGTCCCACTGCGCGGCAATGTCCGGGTACAGCGTCGCAAGATCGTTTTCACCGGCCAACACCTGCCGTCCGGTGCAGACCGGACAGCCCGTGCCGAGGGTCGTCCTCGAATACACCGCCGCGCGCCACGAATGGCCTTTCGGACAGCGCCACCAGACTTTGCGCCTTGTGCCGGAGATCACCTGCGTAGGCAAAAGAGGCACGTTTTTTGCCGCATCCCATTCTTTCGCGATCGTCGGATACTCAGCCGCAAGGGAGGTTTCCTCTGGCAGGACGTTCTTTCCCGCACAGTATGGACAACCGCTGCCCTGCACCCGCGTTTTCACGGCAGAACGGTAGGAATGCCCTTTCGGGCATCTCCACCAGATGAGCTTGTGGCTGCCGGTCGTCACGTCCTGCGGCGTCAGGGATGCATTCTTCTCGACGTCCCACTCTGCCGTGAGCAGCGGAAACTGCTTCACCAGGCCGCCCTGTTTAGGCGTAACCTTGCGCCCTGTGCAGTAGGGGCAGCCTGTTCCCTCGCTGCGGGTGTAAACCATGGCCTGCCATGAGTGGCCGTTCGGACATGTCCACCAGACTCTTTTATGACTGCCGAAAGTCACATCATCCGGCGTGAGTGGTAAATTTCGCTCAATATCCCACTGGGCAAGCAAAGCAGTCTTTCCCTGTTCCGCGCAAAACACTCGAAATGTCTGTCGGATCGTCAGCCTCTCCCTCGCGAAAAAAGCCCCGTTTCAGCAAAGCCGGACGGAGCAGTGACAAGCGAATAATCAGTAAGGGTGCAACCGGCTGTCATAGCGTATTCTCCATTCGGAGAGGCGTTAGACCCATCTGGCTTTGCGTCGCCGCCTTTCGGCGGTTTTGCCAAAATATGAGATTTTGAGAACGGAATCTATATTCCGTATATGCAAAGGAAGCGAAACGATCTTATCGTTCCCTTTACTCGTAGCAAAATATAGCACAATCTTCCGACAAAGGCTAAGGAAATTATGATTCCAAATATAAATTATGGAGTTTACAGGGGAAAACGCACTGTAAGCTTGTGCCTCTGCACCCATTTGAGCGTTCTCGGGCGCAGACAGCTCGATCTCTGCATGCGCTTTAGTTGTGAATATAGTGGTAACTGTATTCGCTTTAGCACTTTTGCGCAACAGAATATAGATTCCGTTTTTATGATACAAGTTTTAGCTGTTCGAGCTGACGCCGATGCTCCGCCATGCTCGTAACAAGGTAAATGCGCGTCGTTTCGATGCTCGAATGCCCGAGAACATCCGCCAGCTTGACGATGTCCTTGTACGCGCAGTAAAACGCCGTCGCGAACAGGTGGCGGAGGTTGTGCGGGAAAACCTTCCCTGCATCCACACCCGCGCAGGCACACAGTTTTTTCATCTTTGACCAGATTTGATATCTTGACATTGCTTTGCCGCTTTTGGCGCGAAAGATCGCGCCGGAGGCGGTTTTTTGCCGCGCGGCGAACTTGAGCAGCTTGCGGCAGAGTTTGACAGGCAGCAGAATGGTACGGATTTTACCTTTCAAAGCAATTTCGTTCTTGCCGTTTTTCGCCGCTTCGACGGTGATATACTGCACCTCGCTGACGCGAATGCCGGTGGAGCAGATGGTCTCCATCAGGAGCGCGAGGGCGCGGTCGCCCGTGGCCTCCGCCGCAGCGACCAACCTCTCGTATTCCCCTCGCGCCAATTCCTGCTTGCTGTCCCTGAACAGATGGCGCTGGATTTTCAGAAACCGCGCGCGGCAATCTGCCCAACCGCAGAAACGGAAAAAGCCGTCCAGCGCCGCTAAATAGGTGTTGATCGTCGACGGCACGTAATTTCTCGCGCGCAGGTCGTCCTTCCAGAGCCGAATCATCTCTGGTGTGACCGCCGCGCCGCTCAGGAATGCAGCAAAGCTCAGTAAAGCACGGCGGTACTTCTCAACCGTCGCCGCGGCGCGCTCTTCATTTTCGAGGGCTTTCAAATAGGCTTCGACCATCTTGTCAGTCATATAAATGTTCCATAATAAAAATACCCCTATCTCTCTTGATAGGGGTATTGTAACGTATTGTCGCGGATTTCGAACAGTGAATTGCACTCCCGCAGCTATGAATATAAAAAAAGAAGCCACTCTCTTGAGTGGCTTCTCTCCATGTTGGCGCTACCTATCTTTCCGGGCCGTCTCCAGCCAAGTATTGTCGGCAGAAGCGAGCTTAACTTCCGTGTTCGGGATGGGAACGGGTGGACCCTCGCCCTAATCAGCACCAACTGCTGTATTGCAACTGCATCTCTACAGTAACAAACCTTTATTCATTTATCAAGTTCGGAAAATGGTGACCCGTACCGGATTCGAACCGATGTTAACGGCGTGAGAGGCCGCTGTCTTAACCACTTGACCAACGGGCCATGCCTTGCGTCGTGGGGTCCCCACTGGATGGTGCTCCCATCCAGTGGGATGGTACACCTTCAGGGACTCGAACCCTGGACACCCTGATTAAGAGTCAGGTGCTCTACCAGCTGAGCTAAAGGTGCATGTCTTCAAATCGAACCTTCAAAACCGAACAATGTAACTTCAAAGCTCCTCTCAAGGCCTTGCCTGCTTCATTCGTAGGTCAAGCCCTCGGACTATTAGTACCGATCAGCTCCACACATTACTGCGCTTCCACCTTCGGCCTATCAACCAGATCGTCTTTCTGGGTCCTTACTCCTTAAAGGATGAGAGATCTCATCTTAGGGGGAGTTTCACGCTTAGATGCTTTCAGCGTTTATCTCGTCCGTACATAGCTACCCAGCTATGCCCTTGGCAGGACAACTGGTGCACCAGAGGTACGTCCATCCCGGTCCTCTCGTACTAAGGACAGCTCCCTTCAAATCTCTTACGCCCGCAACAGATAGGGACCGAACTGTCTCACGACGTTCTGAACCCAGCTCGCGTGCCGCTTTAATTGGCGAACAGCCAAACCCTTGGGACCGAATTCAGCCCCAGGATGCGACGAGCCGACATCGAGGTGCCAAACCTCCCCGTCGCTGTGGACGCTTGGGGGAGATCAGCCTGTTATCCCCAGGGTAGCTTTTATCCGTTGAGCGATGG
>ERZ1106978.55-NODE-55-length-82370-cov-19.589820_pt1 | contig 82370 bp, 71 predicted proteins | sample MGYA00403689_ERZ1106978 | MGnify/ENA primary metagenome ERZ1106978 (study PRJEB35170, sample SAMEA104062434) | human gut metagenome | biome: human gut; feature: human-associated habitat; material: faeces | place: Denmark | collected 2012-08-02 ...
GGTAAGCAGAGGCCTTATAAGGCCGTAAATATAAAACCCCCGGCTATGCCGGGGGATATTTATTTGCATGTGAAGTTGTGGGGCGCATTCAACGGAGCGACGAAGCCGAAATACATGCCGCCTCCCCTTGAACGATGTAAACCCACACCCTTCTTCGTTGCGCTTCCCCTTAAATAACTCCTGACTTCAAATTACTTCAGCAGCAAATCCTGATGGTCGAGGACGAATTTGCCGTTGGTGCAGGCCGGGCAGAAGCAGGTGTCGCCGCCGGCGGCCTTGACTTCCTGGGCTTTCTTGAGCATGGCTGCGGCCTGCTCCTCTCCGAAGAGCTCTTTTGCCTTGTCGGAGGCGAAGAACGGTAGGACGTCGTCGATGCTCTCGACGCATTCGTTCAGGGCGGCGATGAGCTTCTCTGCCTTTTCCTTCTCGTCTGCCTTGCCGACAGAAGCGAGGTAGTCCTTGGCGACTTCCTTGAGACCTGCGTAGGCGCTCGGCGCGTCGATGACGCCCTGTACATGCTGCAATACTTCTTCCTTCGTCATGATGATCATCCTTTCTGAATGGTAAATGCTAAAAGGTTCTGTCAAATCCTTACTGAGTCAAGCATAGCACGTGCTAATTGTAAAGTCAATAGTTACATATAATGCAGGGCACAAAAAAAGCAGGCATATGCCTGCTCGATATTCTACTTGGTGGAGACGAAGGGGATTGAACCCTCGACCTCTCGGATGCGAACCGAACGCTCTCCCAGCTGAGCTACGTCCCCAAGACGTATTTCAGTATAGCGCGTTTTATTCCATATTTCAAGTTTTTTTATGATGATTCGAAATATATATCACATCGATTTTGAAAAGGAATGGTAAAGGCGGAAGAATCAAGAATAAACAGCAGGAAATCTGCCTTTTTACAGCGAACAAAAACGTAGTCGACCCAGTAATTATACGTTGAATAATCTCTGTTTATTTCTTTATTTATTCAATCTATTGTATTCCAATCATCAATAAAATTTATAATGAATTGATAGGAGAATAGATATAGATATTTTACTCTATTCAGCGTATAATGAAATGAGAAGCCACAATAACGCGTCTGCCTTCTGCCTGTAACGGAAACGAGCCGCCGTTGCCAAAGGAGTCGCACACAATCCGCAAGGATTACATGAGGAGGTAACAAAGTGGACAAACGGGAGAGTATGTGGGATGTATATCTCAGAAAAGGCATGAGCCGCCGCAGCTTCGTCAAGGGCTGCGTTGCACTGACGTCTCTGATGGGCCTGAGCACGGACAAGCTCGAGAAGGTCGTCGAGGCTGCCGAGAAGAAGCCGCTTCCAGTCGTCATCTGGATCCACGGACACGAATGCACGGGCTGCGATGAGTCCTTCATCCGTTCCGGTTCTCCGTACGCTTCGGATGTCATCCTGAGCCAGGTCGCACTCGAATACGATCATCTGCTTTCCGCTGCCAGCGGCGAGCCGTTCGAGGCCCATCTCGAGGAAACCATCCAGAAGTACAAGGGCCAGTACATCCTGGCCGTCGAAGGCGCTGCCTGCACGAAGGACAACGGCGTCTACTGCATGAGCGGCGGTCATCCGTTCACGCATACGCTGCAGCGTGCTGCTGAGAATGCCGCAGCTGTCATCGCTTACGGCACCTGCGCTGTTTCGGGCGGCATCCAGGCCGCCAACCCGAACCCGACGGGTTCTTCGGGCATCACGAACTTCACGGGCAAGACGCCGGTCGTCAATGTGCCGGGCTGCCCGCCAATCCCGGAGGTCATGACGGGTGTCATCATGCACGTCGCTCTCTTCGGCACGGTACCGCCGCTCGATGGCGAGGGTCGTCCGAAGCAGTTCTACGGCAACCGCATCCATGATACGTGCTATCGCCGTCCGTTCTTCGATGCCGGCATGTTCGCTGAGAGCTACGACGATGAAGGCTCGAAGGCAGGCTGGTGCCTCTACAAGCTCGGCTGCCGCGGCCCGGAGACGTACAACTCCTGCGGCAACATGCGCTGGTTCCAGGGCATGAGCTATCCGATCCAGTCCGGTGCACCGTGCATCGGCTGCTCGAATGCGCATTTCTGGGATGAAGGCAAGATGAGCGAGCGCCTGCCGAAGTTCGGCCAGCCAATCGGCGACGTCGATAAGATCGGCGCAGCCATCGCCGGCGTCACGGCTGTCGGTGTCGCAGCACACGGCGCAGCCAGCGTCATCCAGAAGAAGAAACGCGATGCAGCTAAGGAAGAAGAGAACGGGGAGCAGGTGAATAAATGAAACACGTAGTAGTAGATCCAATCACAAGAATTGAAGGCCATCTGCGCGTTGAGGTGCAGGTCGATGAAGGTTCGGGCAAGGTAACGGATGCGCTTTCGTCTGGTACGGCATGGCGCGGCCTCGAGCTCGTCATGAAGGACCGCGACCCGCGCGATGCCTGGGCGTACATCCAGCGCATCTGCGGCGTCTGCACGAGCGCACACGCTCTGGGCTCCCTGCGCGCCGTAGAGGATGCTCTCGGCATCAAGATCCCGAAGAACGCCAACTACATCCGCAACATCATGGCTGCGACGCTGACGGTACAGGACCACATCGTCCACTTCTACCACCTGCATGCACTCGACTGGGTCAGCCCGGTCGAGGCGCTCGCCGCTGACCCTGTCGCGACGGCCAACCTGCAGGTCGCAGCGCTCAATGCTTACAAGCTGCCGTTCAGCGCACCGGGCACCTCGGTGACGGAAGCGTACGACCACGCTTTCCCGGCTGCTACGCCGCAGTACTTCGCGGAGATCAAGAACAAGGTCCAGGCCATCGTCGAGAGCGGCCAGCTCGGCATCTTCTCGGCCAACTGGTGGGATCATCCGGATTACAAGCTGCTGCCGCCTGAGGTTCATCTCATGGCGATCGCACATTACCTCGAGATGCTCGACAAGCACCGCGATCTTGTCACGCCGCAGGTCATCTTCGGCGGCAAGAACCCGCATCCGCATTACTGCGTCGGCGGCATGCCTTGCTCCATCTCGCTCGAGGATGGCAACTCGCCGGTCAACACGGCCCGCCTCGGCATCGTCGACCGCGCCATCAACCTCGGTCGCACGCTCGTCAACAACTTCTACATCCCCGATGTCCTCGCAATCGGCGCCGCCTACGTCAAGGCTGGCCGCGTCGACGGCGGCGGACTCGCCAAGGAGCGCGTGCTCGGTTACGGCTCCTATCCGATCGAGCCGTTCTCCGGCACGGCGAACGGCGACTTCTTCAAGAACCTGCTGATCCGCACGAACGGCGTTGTCGAGGACTTCGGCAAGGGCATTGATGCAGCGAAGGTCTATGAGATCGACGCAGAAGATCTCACGCAGCCGGAAGTCTTCACGGAAGGCGTCGAGCATTCGTGGTACGAGTACCCGGCAGACGGCGAGCACGACCGCAACCCGTGGGACGGCGTGACGGCACCGAAGTTCACGGCACCGAAGGAAGGCACGCCGACGGACTGGAAGGCACTCAACGAGCAGGGCAAGTACTCCTGGCTCAAGACGCCGAAATGGCGCGGCAAGCTCTGCGAGGTCGGTCCTCTGGCCCGCTACATCATCATCTACACGAAGGCCAAGAAGGGCATGCTCGGCGAGTCGACCTGGGCTGAGAAGATGATGCTCGATCAGATCGACGCCGTATCGAAGGTCCTCGGCCTCGCACCGGAGGCCTGGCTTCCGACGATGGTCGGCCGCACGGCTGCCCGCGGTCTCGACTGCCAGCTCAATGCAGAGATTAACAAGTTCTTCTTCGACAAGCTCATCGCCAACATCAAGTCGGGCGACACGAAGACGGCCAACATGGAGAAGTGGGATCCGTCGACGTGGCCGAAGACGGCTAAGGGCGTCGGCCTCTACGAGGCTCCGCGCGGTGCGCTTTCCCATTACATCGTCATTAAGGACGGCAAGACGGACAACTATCAGGCTGTCGTCCCGACGACCTGGAATGCATGCCCGCGCGACGACGAAGCTGGCCACGGCGCTTACGAGAAGGCCATGATGGACACGCAGGTCAAGATTGCAGACAAGCCGCTTGAGATCGTCAAGGTTGTCCGCTCCTTTGACCCGTGCATGGCCTGCGCTACGCACATGTTCAATGCGAAGGGCGAGAAGATCAATGTCATCACGACGGACCCGTACTCTGGCACGCGCGTTGAGAAGTGAGCCGGGGTCCTGGTGGAAAGGAAAGGAATAGTAGAATGAAAGAAGAAAAACGGAAAGTCTACTACCTGTTCAGTCCGTTTCTGCGGATCTTCCATTGGATCATGGTGCTGTCGATCGTCACGCTGTTCATCACCGGCCTTCTGATCACGAAGCCGGTGACTGTGATGGGCATTGAGCCGACGTACACATCTATGTCCATGGACTGGGTAAGGAATATACACTTCATCGCGGCCTTTATGTTCTGCGCAGCGTTCATCCTGCGCATCTACGGCTACATCCGCTATCCGGGTGACCGTCTCTTCCCGCGCGTCTGGAAGGGCCACTTCTACCGCGATACGATTGACGTCGCCCTGCACTACATGCTGCTGAAGCCGGGCCACGACCCGTACCTGCGCAACCCGCTGGCACGCACGTCGTACGTCGGCCTCTACGTGATGGTTCTCATCGAGATCCTCACGGGATTTGCCATGTACTACATGACGGAGCCGAACAACATCGGCGGCATGCTCTTTGGCTGGGTCAATGTCGTGCTCGGCGGCGAGATGGTCACGCACTGGGTGCACCACATCGTTGCCTGGCTCATCATCGTCTTCGCCATCGGCCATGTCTACATGGTCCTGCGCGCAGACCTCATGGAAGCAGAGGGCGAGGCATCCTCGATGTTCTCCGGCGTGAAGTTCCTCGAGCACGTACCGCTCGATGCCCCGGAGATCAATGAAGAGGGCCCGAAGCCCAAGAAGAAGGATTGACAAAGGAGTACTGTAGCAATGTGTAAAGAATGTGGCTGCGGCGAGACGAACGGCAATACGCGTCTCCAGTTCACAGTCAAAGGCTATACAGAAGAGAGTGCGAAGGAAGTAGAGAAGGCGCTGCTCGGCCTGCCGGGTGTGCTCTTCGTCCACATCCATGCGCACGACGGTGAGACGACGGTGGATTACAGTCCCGCAAAGACGAAGCTCATGGACATCCTCGGTGTCCTGCAGGCACGTAATCTCGAAGCCGCGTTATAATCGACTGGTGATTTGATGGAACGCCTTTCCGGCTGTCAGGTAAGATGGCGGGAAAGGCGTTTTTTGATGGAGGAGTATCATGCATGAAATGGCGATTGCCGAGGGCGTGCTCGACATTGCTCTCGACTACGCAAAGCAGAACGATGCGAAGTGCATCCGCGAGATCGGCCTCTTGATTGGGGATATGTCGGGCGTCGTCGTCGACTCCCTGACGTTCTCGTTCGATATGATTGCGAAGGGGACGCTCGCGGAGGGGGCCGAGATCAAGGTCAAGCACGTGCCGCTCGTCGGCCGCTGCACGAAGTGCGGGAAGGACTTTCGCATCGAGCACTACGATTTCTGGTGCCCAGAGTGCAAGGACGGCGTCCTCAAGATCGTATCGGGACGCGAGATGCAGGTAGAATATCTGGAGGTGGATTGAATGGCTGAGATCCAGGTCATGAAGAATATCTTAGGTGAGAATGACCGCGTGGCGGCTGAGAACCAGGCGCTGTTTGCGGAAAAGAATGTGTACGTCATCAACCTCATGGGCTCGCCGGGCGCCGGCAAGACGTCCGTGCTCGAGAAGACGATGGAGAAGCTCAAGGACAAGCTCAAGATGGCTGTCATCGAGGGCGACCTCTTCACGAGCAAGGATGCGGACCGCATCGAGAAGCACGGCGTGCCGGTCATCCAGATCAACACGGCTGGCGGTTGCCACCTCGACGCGCCGATGGTCCAGAAGGTCGCGCAGAAGCTCGACCTCGATGACCTCGACCTGCTCGTCGTCGAGAACGTCGGCAACCTCGTCTGTCCGGCGGAGTTCGCCGTCGGCGAGGATGACAAGGGTGTCGTGCTCTCCATCACGGAGGGCGACGACAAGCCGATGAAGTACCCGCTGATCTTCAAGGAGTCGGCCATCGCGCTGCTCAATAAGGCGGACCTCCTGCCGTACTGCAACTTTGACATGGCGGCGGCCAAGGAGGATATCACGACGCTCCATCCCGGCATGGATGTCATCGAGGTCTCGTGCACGAAGGACCAGGGACTTGATGCCTGGTGCCAGTGGCTGATGGACCGCGTCGCGGCGAAGCAGAAGAAGGGGAAATGACATGGCAGATGTATTTGGCAATGACAGCGCGGTGGACCCGCGCATGGACGATGTGCTCCATCCGGCTGAGGTCACGATCCTCGGCGTCGGCAATGTCATCCTGCGCGACGAGGGCTTCGGCGTGCGCGTCGCAGAATACCTCGATGCGCACTACGACTTCTCCGAGTCGGTGCAGGTCATCGACGGCGGCACGCTCGGCATCGAGCTCACGCAGTACGTGACGGGCACGAAGAAGCTGCTCGTCATCGACTCCATAAACGGCGGGCAGGCGCCCGGCACGCGCTTCCACTTCCACAACGACGATATCATGGCGCACTTCCAGGACAAGCTCAGCGCGCACGAGGTCGGCATTCAGGACGTCCTCGCGCTCCTGACGGTCACGGGCCGCAAGATCCCGGAGGTCGTCGTGCTCGGCGCACAGCCGTATGACCTCGAAGCGGGCGTGGAGCTCAGCCCTGAGATGAAGAAACTCCTGCCGCTCATCGCGCAGGAGGCCATCGATGTGCTCAAGGAATGGGGCATCGCGGTGAAAGAGAAAGAAGCGGGCCGCTCGCTCGACTACGGTGTCGTTGCCGAGGAATGTGTCCGCGAAGAGATGAAATGAGATGGAGGTAACGATATGTGTTTGGCAGTTCCTGCTAAGGTGAAGGAGATCCATGACGCAGTGGGCAAGGTGGATATCTCGGGCGTGACGCGCGATATCAGCCTGATGCTGCTGCCGGAGACGCAGGTCGGCGACTATGTGCTCGTGCATGCCGGCTTTGCCATACAGAAGGTCACGGAAGAAGAAGTCGCCGAGACGAACGCACTGCTCGCCGAGATGAACGGCGCGCCGCGCACGATCACCGGCATCGCAGAAGAAGCAGGTGGCACGGAGATATGACAGCTATGACGAAAGAAGAAGAGCGCGAGCTCGCCAAGCGCCTCGTCGCAGAGATCGGCCGCATGGCTGAGGGCGCAGATCACAAGCTGCGCTTCATGGAAGTCTGCGGCACGCACACGGTAGCGATCTTCCGCGCGGGCCTGCGCCAGATGCTCCCTGAGAATGTCGAGCTCGTCTCGGGCCCTGGCTGCCCCGTCTGCGTGACGCCGGATGACTACATGGACAAGGCCATCGCCTACGCCAAGCGCTCGGATACCATCATCACGACGTTCGGCGACATGCTCAAGGTGCCGGGCTCGAAGTCGAGTCTCATGGAGGCCAAGGCAGAGGGAGCAGACATCCGCATCGTCTACTCGCCGCTCGACAGCATCCAGGTGGCGAAGGACAATCCCGAAAAGAAAGTCATCTTCCTCGCCGTCGGCTTCGAGACGACGGCGCCGACAGCTGCTGCGACGGTGCTGGCTGCCAAGCAGCAAGGCATCGGCAACCTCTACATGCTGTCAGCCCAGAAGCTCGTGCCGCCGGCACTGCGTGCGCTGCTCGATGACCCCGATGTCCGCGTAGACGGCTTCATCCTGCCGGGTCACGTTTCCGTCATCACGGGCACGGAGGTCTTCCAGTTCCTCACCGAGGAATATCACATGCCGGGCGTTGTCACGGGCTTCGAGCCGCTGCAGATCTTGCGCTCGCTCTACCGCCTGATGAAGCAGGTGACGGAGGGCGCGGCGTGCATCGAGAACGAGTACGGCAGTGTCGTGCACGCGGGTGGCAGCCCCGCCGCCAAGCACGCGACGGACCTCGTCTACGAGCCGGCTGACGCGGCCTGGCGCGGCATCGGTGTCATCCCGCTGTCAGGCCTGCGCATGCGCGAGGCCTTCAAAGATTACGACATCGAGCGGCTGCTGCCGCTCGACGTGCCGATGGGCAAGAACAAGCCGGGCTGCCGCTGCGGCGAGGTGCTGCGCGGCATCGTGACGCCGAAGGAATGCCCGCTCTTCGGCAAGGCATGCGTGCCGACGCATGCCATCGGCCCCTGCATGGTATCGGTCGAGGGTGTCTGCGCTGCTTGGTATAAATACGGTCAGGGGAGATTTTCATATGGCAGATGAACGCATTACGATGGCGCACGGCGCCGGTGGCAAAATGAGTCAGGAACTCATGCAGGAGGTCATCCTGCCGGAGTTCTCAAATCCGTACCTCAATGAACTGCACGATGGCGCGACCGTGGCGATGAGCGGCAAGGTCGCCTTCACGACGGATTCTTACGTCGTGCAGCCGCTGTTCTTCAACGGCGGCAATATCGGCAAGCTGGCCATCTGCGGCACGGTCAACGATCTCTCGATGACGGGCGCTGTGCCGCGCTACATCTCGGTCGGCATGATCCTCGAGGAGGGCTTCCTCATCGAGGACCTGCGCAGGATAGCGCACACGATGCGCGAGATGGCCGAGGAGGCCGGCGTCGCGATTGTCACGGGTGACACGAAGGTCGTCGAGCGCGGCAAGGCCGACGGCATCTTCATCAACACGGCCGGCATCGGCGACATCATCCCGGGCACTTCCATCTCGCCGCATCACGTGAAGCCCGGCATGAAGGTCCTGCTCTCCGGCTTCATCGGCGACCACGCGGCGACAGTGCTCGCCGGCCGTCACGGCCTCGAGCTGCCGGATACCATCAAGACGGACTGCGCGCCCTTGAATTCGCTGACGCGCGCCATGCTCGAAGCCGCGCCGGACATCGCCGTGCTGCGCGATCCGACACGCGGCGGCGTGGCGGCCGTGCTCAACGAGATCGCTGAGGCCTCGCACTGCGGCGTCCTCATCGACGAGGACGCGCTGCCCATCCGCGAGGAGGTCCGCGGTGTCTGCGACATCCTGGGCTTTGATCCGCTCTACCTCGCCAACGAGGGCAAATGCATCGCCTTCGTGCCGGCGGAGGAGGCCGATGAGGTCCTCGCCGTCATGCGCGAGAACCCCTATGGCAAGGACGCCTGCCTCATCGGTGAGGTCACGGCCGAGGCGCCGGGCCAGGTCGGCCTGCGCACGGCCATCGGCGGTATCCGCATCGTCGACATGCCGCTCGGCAACCTCGTGCCGCGCATCTGCTGACGCAATCCAGAGTGCTTGACGATGCAGGCGGATTTTCCTATAATTAAGAAAGATAGTGAATCCTGCTTGCAAGAGTTCTCCGTGATGGGAATGAAGAAAGGACGATGAAGGGATGGGAATCCGCAAGATCGGTTGTCTGCTGGCCGTCTGCCTGATGGTGTTCATGAGCCGCGCCTACGCCGAGAACATGCAGTTTGTCGATGCGAATGGCTCGACGGGGTATTACGTCGACACGGATTCGATCTCCTCGGATCAGGTCGTAGAGAACGACGTGCAGAAGACGCTCTGGACGGCGCGCGTCGCCGTCATACGGGCCGACCTCAACCGCCGCTACATCTACCTGATGCAGTTCGACCCCGCGAAGAGGACATATCAGATCTTCGCCTCGGAGGTGCAGCGCTACGACACGAAGGATGTCCTCCAGTCGAGCGACCAGGCAGAGCCAGCGAGGCCCTACCTCGTGACCTCCCCGATGAATGAGATCGTGCAGTTCGTCATGACAGCGAATGCTTCAGGCAGTGAATGACAAGGAAATAAAAAGAGCTTGCCCCTCAGGGGGCAGGCTCTTTCTGCAAAAACGGCAAAAAAAAAGACGCTCGCGCGTCCAAAAGCAAGAAAACATATGAAATATAAGTGCTTTTGAGTATGTCGATCGCTCGACAGACTCATTATAGCGGGGCAGATCTGCTTTGTCCAGCTTTTTCTCGGAATACCACAACGATTTTTTTAGGGGGCATATTCATGTCAAGGAATGCTGCCTTGAAGCAGCGGACAGCTTACTTGTCCATCATCTCGAATACGACGCTCGTCGTCCTCAAACTCATCGTCGGCATCTACGTCGGCGCGGTCAGCCTGATCTCGGAGGCGCTCCATTCAGGCGTCGACCTCATCGCCGCGCTCATCGCCTTCTGGGCCGTGCGCAAGTCGGTGACGCCGCCTGACGTGGAGCACGACTATGGCCACGGCAAGTACGAGAACCTTTCGGCAGCTGTCGAGGCTGTGCTCATCGTGGCGGCCGCGCTCGGCATCGTCTACGAGGCCGTGGACAAGTTCCATGCGTCGGCCGTGCCGGAGTTCTTGAGCTACGGCATCGCGATCATGGTCATCTCGATCGTCATCAACTTTTTCGTCTCGCACCGCCTCATTGTCGTGGCGAAGAAGACGGGCTCGCAGGCACTCGAGGCCGACGGTCTACACCTGCGCGCGGACATCTGGACGTCCGTCGGCGTCCTGACGGGCCTCGTGCTCATGCAGGTCACGGGCTGGGCCTGGCTCGATCCGGTCATCGCCATCTTCGTCGCCGGCATCATCTTCCGCGCGGGCTGGCGCATGATTGTCGATTCGACGATGCAGCTGACGGATGCGAGCCTGCCGGAGGCAGAGGAGCAGCGCATCCGCAAAATCATCGAGAGCGTGCCCGAAGTCAAGGGCTGCCACTGCCTCAGGACGCGCCGTTCGGGCTCCTACAAGCTCCTGGACGTGCACGTGCTGTTCGACGGGAACATGCATCTCTCACAGGTCCACGCAATCTGCGATGAACTCGAGCAGCTCATCCGCAAGGAGCTTGGCACGTTCGACATCATGATCCACCCGGAGCCGGCCGGCTACCATGACGTCGAGACGAAGGTCAGCCTCTACGAGGAATCGCAGGCCGAGGGCGCCCACCAAAAAGGATGAGCGGCTTTCCTTGCTATTTCCAAGGATCTATGCCAAAATAATAGACATAGGCAACATTCAAAGACAGAATGCCGGGAGAATCCCGACAATACGGGTCAAGGGGGAACGATATATGAAATTCCGCAAGCTCGTCAGTGCCGTCATGAGCGCTGTATTCTTCGTCTCGTCGATGGGCATCACGGCGGCCGCGACACCAGAGACGGTCCAGGACAAACTCGGCGCGATCGAGAAGGACACATACGGTACCATCCAGACGGGCGCGCTCGTCGACCGCATCAACAAGATCGAGAAGGACTACGACGGCTCGCACCGCAGCGGCAGCATGATGGCGCGCGTCAACGCTATCTATGACGAAGTCTACACGAACAGCACGAAGCCGTCGCTGCTCGCCGATCTCAATGCCGTCGAGTGGAATATCGGCCACGAGGTCAGCATGGAGCCTGTCGATTCCCGCATGGCGGACCTCGAGATGAGCATGATGGGCAAGACGGGGACGGGCACGTATAAGCAGCGCCTCACGGCGCTCTCGAAGGCATCGTTCGGCACGGCCGTCCTGCCGCTCGATCAGGTGCGCGTGCCGGCTGATACGCTCGTCAAGATTGCGCTCGTCACGCCGGTCGATTCAGATAACCTCAAGGTTGGCGACACGATCCGCTACAAGGTCGCGGACGATGTCATCGTCAACGGCAAGCTCGTCTTCGCCAAGGGGCTGCCGGGCGAGGGCACGGTGACGAAGGTCAAGCAGGCGCGCAACTTCGGCCGCAATGCAGAGGTCAACATCGACTTCAACAAGACGAAGTCGATTGATGGCACTTACGTCGACACGCACGTCGGCGAAGCGGCCAAGAAAGAGATGAAGAGCCTCGCGATGGCCGCCGGTGCAAGCCTCGCGGGCATCGCCGTCCTCGGTCCTGTTGGCATCGTGGCCGGTGCCTTCGTGCACGGCAAGGATGTCCGCCTGCCGGCCGGCACGGAGCTCTACATCCAGACAAAGGCCGATACGACGCTCTACGGCGTCGTGACAACGCAGGCACAGTGACCGGTCAAAGCAGTATATTGCCATGGAAAGACCTCGCGCAGCAGCGCGGGGCCTTTTTGCTAGGGGCAGATGCTTTAGTACCTGCTGGCAAGACAGGAACCGGTTCTTCTGATATAATGAAGAATAGTTTTAGTTTTGAAAGGATGAAGACATGACTTCACATAGAATCACGCCGCTCACAGAGAGTGGTCTCTTGTCGGCGCTGACGGTTATCCTGGCCCTCGCGGCAGTCTACCTGCCCGTGGTCGGTGTCGTGGCCTCGCTCGTCTGGGCCATTCCAGTCACCGTGCTCGTCGTGCGCCACGGCCTGCGCTGGGGCGCGATGGCCGTCCTCGTCTCGGGTGTCATCATGGCGCTGCTCATCGAGTCGACCATCTCGCTGCGCATGGTCCTGTCCTTCGGGCCGACTGGCCTCGTGCTCGGCTATGCCTTCAGGCGCAGGTGGTCCGGTGCGCAGGCCTTCGGCACGACGCTCGTCGCGTCGGTCGCCGGCAAGCTCCTGACGTTCGGACTGCTATTTCTCTTGACATCGGTCAACCCGCTCAACATGCAGATGGACGTCATGCAGCAGAGCTTTGACGAGACGTTTGCTGTCTATGAGCAGATGGGCATGGACAAGGCAGCTATCGAGGCGAGTCGCGCGCAGGTGCAGGAGGCGCTGACGTACCTCAATCTGCTGCTGCCGTTCGTCGTCGGCGTCATGGGCCTGCTCGACGCGGCCGTCGCCTACATCGTCGGCAGTCGTGTGCTGCGCCGGCTCGGCGAGTCAGTGCCGCAGCTGCCGCCCTTTGCGGAGTGGCGTTTGCCACAGTTCTTCCTGTACCTGCTCGGCTTCGCGCTCGTCGGCATCTATTGGGGCGGCTCGCGCGAGATCCAGCCGCTCTACCAGGCGGCCTTCAACCTCAACATGGTGGCGATGGGCGCCGGTGTCATCCAGGGGCTCTCGCTGATGAGCTATGTGATGGACCGCTTCCGCGTGGGCAAGGTCATGCGCATCTGCCTCTACGCTTTCGTGCTGCTGGGCGGTGTCCTCATGCAGATCCTGGCCTTCACGGGCCTTTTCGATATGCTGTTCGACTATCGGCGCCGCTTCGGCCAGAAGAAGAGCTGACAGCAGGCATATCCGCATATTTGGGAATGAGGTGAAACAATGCCGCGGAATCTCTCGGCATGGATCGATCTTTCGATACATCTGTTCGTAATACTGATGCTCATCGGCATCCTGTCTTGCTACAACTATTTCATCGCTGCGATCGCCTTTGTCATCTGGCTCTGCCTTGCGTTCTTCGTGAAGGAGCGCTGCCACGACAGGTCGCGCCGCTTTGAGCGCTACTGCCGCAATGTCGTGCGCAACCTCAATGAGATGATGAACTACGCCATCGAGGACCTGCCGCAAGGCATCCTGATCGTCAATCAGGAGGGGCGCATCCAGTGGTGCAATGAGCGCATGGCGGAGTATGCCGGCAAGAAGCCGGAGCAGGACACGGATGTCAAGGATATCTGGCCCGATGTCATCATCGGTCCCGTCTGGGGCACGGTCGGCGAGTACGTCTTTGCCAACGAGGACCGCTACTATCAGGTCCGCTACCGGCCTGTGCCCGTGCCGCCGCACCAGGCGCCCTTGATGGCGCTCTACGTGCAGGATATCACGGGCTTCGAGACGCTGCGCAGCTCGTACAAGCTCAGCCGCACCGTTCTCGCCTACATCCAGATCGACAACTACGATGAGGTCATCCAGGGGCTCGACGAGGCGGCTCGCACGGCGCTCCTGCTCTCGGTCAACCAGCAGCTCGACACCTGGATGAAGAGCCTCGGCGGCTTCATGCGGCGCGTGTCAGATGACCTCTACGTCGTCATCCTCGAGCGCAAGGGGCTCGACAAGGCCATCGCGGCTCGCTTCGACATCCTCGACAAGGTCCGGCAGCTCCACAGCGCGAACCGCCTGCCCGTCACGCTTTCGATGGGCGTGGCGGTGGCGGACTGCCAGAGCATGGCCGACCTCGGCACGCAGGCCCAGGCGGGGCTCGACCTCGCGCTCGGCCGCGGCGGCGACCAGGTCGCCGTGCAGATCGGCGGCAAGACGCAGTTCTTCGGCGGCCGCGCCAAGGCTGTGGAGAAGCACACACGCGTCAAGGCGCGCGTCGTCGCGCACGCCATCCGCGAGATCATGGAGGGGGCCGATGCCGTCTACGTCATGGGCCACCACAACGAGGACTTCGACTGCTTCGGCGCCTCGATGGGCGTGGCCAAGATGGCCCGCCAGCTCGGCAAGCCCGTCAAGATTGTGCTGTCTGACATGAACGAGGGCATCGGCAAGTTCGAGGACATCCTCAAGGACAACGAGGAATACCGGGACATCATCGTGCATGCGGATGATCTCGCGGGCACGACGGCACTCAATCCCGTGCTCGTCGTCGTCGACACGCACATCCCGCACCTTGTCGCGGCGCCGGCGCTCTTGGAGCGCATCCCGCGCGTCATCGTTATCGACCACCACCGCCGCAGCGAGCACTTCATCAAGAACCCGCTGCTCGTCTACATCGAGCCGGCTTCGAGCTCGTCGAGCGAGCTCGTCACAGAGCTCTTGATGTACTTCGGCGACGACCTCGTGCTCTCGCGCGTCGAGGCGACAGCGCTCTACTCCGGCATCGTCGTCGACACGAAGAACTTCGCCGTGCAGACGGGCGTGCGCACCTTCGATGCCGCGGCCTACCTGCGGCGCAGCGGTGCCGACCCCGTCATGGTCCGCCACCTCTTCCGCACGGACTATGAGACGACCGTCGCACTCGCGAAGGCGGAGGCCCGGTCGGAATTCTACGAGGGCGGCCTCATCGTCTCGACATGCCCCGAGCTCATCTCGAATGGTCAGGTCATCGCGGCGCAGGTCGCGGACTCGCTGCTGCGCATCGAGAACGTGCGCATGAGCATCGTCGTCTTCCAGCTCACGGAGGACACGGTGGGCATCAGCGCGCGCTCGACGGGCGAGCTCAATGTCCAGGTCATCATGGAGGCCTTCGGCGGCGGCGGCCACCAGAACGTCGCCGGCGCTCAGGTCAAGGGCGGCGATGTAGAAGATATCAAACAACAGGCAATCGAGATTGCCAAGAAGTACATAGAGGAGAATGATCAAGATGAAAGTAATCTTACAGCAGGACGTTAAGAAACTCGGCAAGAAAGGCGATATCGTAGAGGTATCGGAGGGCTACGGCCGCAACTTCCTGCTGCCGCGCAAGGCAGCAGTGCCGGCCACGTCGCAGAACCTCAATGTAGCCAATGCCCAGGCAGGCTCCAAGGCCCGTAAGGAGGCCATGGCAGCTGACGAGGCCAAACTCATGGCCAAGCAGCTCGAGAAGGTCGAGGTCAAGATCCCGGTCCGCATCGGCGACGGCGGCAAGCTCTTCGGCAGCGTGACGGGCAAGGATGTCTCGGATGCGCTCAAGAAGCAGCACATCGACATCGACAAGCGCAAGATCACCATCCAGGGTGAAGTGACGGGCACCGGTGTCTATGAGGCGGTCATCAAGGTTCATCCGTCTGTCACGAGCAAGATCAAGGTCAGCGTCGTCGCAGAGTGATTGACCCGGTAGAAGCCTCCTCGCAAGAGGGGGCTTTTTGATTCCAGACAGAAGAGGCATCTAGCAGACAAAGGAGGGAATATGTCCTTTTTCAATCGTTTTTTTCACCGCGATGAGCAGAAGGAAGTGGTGCCGCCCGCGGAGCAGCCGGAAGTGCTGCCAATCGACCGCGAGATCGATGCGCTCTACCAGGCGCTCATCGACCTCATCGGTACGGATTCGCTCGTCATACAGGCCGGCCGCATGAACGCGATGAATCTCCTGCGCTCCTCGGGACGCTGCGAGCGCGTGCTGGCCCTGCAGCGCATCCTCGACGAGGATCCGCTCCTGCATCCCGCCCCGCGCGAGGAGGACCTGCCAGAGGTGCTCCAGCGTCTGACGGAGCGCATCGCCGAGAAGCGCGCGCGCAAGGATATCGAGGACCGCATCGAAAAGAAGGTCAACGAGAAGCTTGAGCAGGAGCACCAGGACTACGTCGACGACATCCGCAAGCAGGTCATCAAGGAGGAGAAGCCTGATGCGGAATCGCCGCAGGACGCCGAGAAGCGCAAGAAGCTCGAGCAACTCGACAGCATCCACCTGACGCAGTCGGTCATGGAACTTTTGCGTCCGCGCGACTTCAGCGAGATCGTCGGGCAGGAGCGCGCCGTGAAATCACTGCTCGCCAAGCTCTCCTCGCCGTACCCGCAGCATCTCCTGCTCTACGGGCCGCCGGGCGTCGGCAAGACGACGGCCGCGCGCCTCGTGCTCGAGGCCGCGTGCAAGAAGCCGTCTTCGCCGTTCCGTGAGGATGCGCCGTTCGTCGAGACGGACGGCACGACATTGCGCTGGGACCCGCGCGACATCACGAATCCGCTCCTGGGCTCTGTCCACGACCCCATCTACCAGGGCGCGCAGAGAACGCTTGCGGACAGCGGCATCCCTGAACCGAAGCCGGGCCTCGTCACAGAGGCGCACGGCGGCATCCTCTTCATCGACGAGATCGGCGAGATGGACGAGATGCTGCAGAACAAGCTCCTGAAGGTCCTCGAGGACAAGCGCGCCTACTTCGAGTCGGCCTACTACGACCCGACTGACCCGAAGGTGCCGCTCTACATCCGTAAGCTCTTCGAGGAGGGCGCGCCGGCTGATTTCGTGCTGATCGGCGCGACGACGCGCGACGCCGGTCACATAAACCCCGCCCTGCGCTCGCGCTGCGCCGAGATCTACTTCGAGCCGCTGACGCCGAAGCACATCGAGACCATCGTGCAGAATGCGGCGGCAAAGCTTGAGGTCGCGCTCGAGCCGGGCGTGGCGGCGCTGATCTCCGAGTACACGACGGAGGGGCGCAAGGCCATCAACATCCTCGCCGACGCCTACAGCCTCGCGCTCGAGAAGGCGAATGGAGAGATGGCAGGACTCACGATCGGCCGCGAGGCCGTCTACGAGGTCGCGCAAGTCTCGCGCCTCTATCAGTTCGTCACGCGCAAGGCGCGCCACACGGCCGTGCAGGGCCACATCTTCGGCCTCGGCGTCGCGGGCTTCCTCGGCTCTGTCGTCGAGATCGAGGCCGTGGCCTTCCCCGCGCGAGAGAAGGGCAAGGGCATGGTGCGCTTCAACGAGACGGCCGGCAGCATGGCCAAGGATTCCGTCTTCAACGCGGCGTCCGTCATGCGCCAGCTCACGGGCAAGGATATCCACGACTACGATGTGCACATCAACGTCATCGGCGGCGGCAACATCGACGGGCCGAGCGCCGGCACGGCCATCCTCGCCTGCATCGTCAGCGCCGTGACGGGGAAGAAGATCCGCCAGGATGTGGCCGTGACGGGCGAGATCTCGCTCGCGGGCCGCGTGCGCCCGGTGGGCGGCGTCTTTGAGAAGGCATACGGCGCGCGCCAGGCCGGTATCAAGACGCTCGTGATCCCGAAGGAGAACGAGCGCGACATCCCAGAAGACCTCTTAGGGCTCGACATCCACGCGGTGGAGACGGCCGAGGAGGCATTCCAGCTGATTTTTGAGGGGGAATGAAGATGGCACTACCAGATCGCGTGCCGCCTCAGAACATCGAAGCTGAGCAGGCAGTGCTCGGCGCGATGATGATCAAGAAAGAGGCGATCATCGAGGCGCAGGAGATCCTGCAGCCAGAGGACTTCTACCGCGAGGCGCACCGCCGCGTCTACGACGCGATGCTGAAGCTCGCGGAGAACGATGAGGCAGTCGACCTCGTCACGCTGACAGAGCAGCTGCGCAAGGACGGCGAGCTCGAGAAAATCGGCGGCATCCCGTTCATCACGACGATCGCCAATATCGTGCCGACGGCGGCCAATGTCACCTACCACGCGAAGATCGTCAAGGAGAAGGCCGAGTTGCGCCGCCTCATCGACGCGGCGACGGAGATCGCCGGCGCCGCCTACGAGGACTCGCAGCCCGTCGAGAACATCATGGACGCGGCCGAGCAGAAGATCCTCGCCGTGGCAGGCTCACAGACGGCCAACGGCTTCGAGCCGATCAAGAGCATCCTCATGCGCACGTTCGAGCGCATCAACGTGCTCTACGAGTCAAAGGGCGGCATTACGGGCCTGTCGACGGGCTTCAAGGACCTCGACCGCCTGACGAGCGGCCTGCAGGCGTCCGACCTCATCCTCGTCGCCGCGCGCCCGTCAATGGGCAAGACGGCCTTCACGCTCAACATTGCCTCGTACGTCGGCCTGCACGGCGGCAAGGTCGCCTTTTTCTCGCTCGAGATGAGCAAGGAGCAGCTCATGCAGCGCATGCTCTGCTCCGAGGGCAGCATTGACTCGCAGCTCCTGCGCACGGGGCAGCTCGGCGACGAGGACTGGACGAATCTTGTCACCGTCGCCGACAAGCTCAATCGCGCGCCAATCTACATCGACGACACAGCGGGCATCACCATCATGGACCTGCGCTCAAAGGCGCGCCGCCTCAAGGCGGAGCACGGCCTCGACCTCATCGTCATCGACTACCTGCAGCTCATGCAGGGCCGGCCGGGCAAGAACGGCGACAACCGCCAGCAGGAGATCTCCGAGATCTCGCGCTCCCTCAAGGCGCTCGCGCGCGAGCTCAACGTGCCGGTCATCGCCCTCTCGCAGCTCTCGCGCTCCGTCGAGGCGCGCCAGGTCAAGCGCCCGATGCTCTCCGACCTGCGCGAGTCCGGCTCTCTCGAGCAGGACGCCGATATCGTCATGTTCCTCTATCGCGAGGACTACTACGACAAGGACACGGAGCACAAGAACCAGACGGAAGTCATCATCGCCAAGCACCGCAACGGTCCTGTCGACACGGTCAATCTCTACTTCCAGAAGGAGTACACGAAGTTCCGCGATATGATCCGCGAGTGACGTTTTTTTGCTTGACAAAACGCAGTCTTCGTTATACACTTGGAATATGAAAACGGTCTCATAAAGAGGAATCGAATCGAAATGAGAGGAAAAGAGAAAAGGGGGAAATCTTCATGAAAGAGATTCGCTTGAACAGTCCGCTCAAGGGACAGCTCATCGAATTGAAAGATGTCAAGGACCCGGCTTTTGCCAGCGGCGCTATGGGTAAGGGCGCTGCCGTCAAAGATCCGGAGGGCAAGGTCTACTCGCCAGTCGACGGCACCGTCACCGTGCTCTTCGGCACGAAGCATGCCATCGGCATCCATTCAGAGGATGGTGCAGATATCCTGATTCACGTCGGCATCGACACGGTCAACCTCGGCGGCAAGTACTTCGACGCCAAGATTGAGCAGGGCGATGCAATCAAGAAGGGCCAGCTCCTGCTCGAGTTCGACCCGGAGGGCATCAAGTCGGCCGGCTACGACACGACGACGCCGGTTCTCGTGACGAATGCCTTCGACTACGACAAGATCACCGTGGCGCTCGGCGACAAGGAAATCACGACGGTCACGGCGGAGCCGGCTGAAGAGGAAGCCCCCGCTGCAGAGGCTCCTGCAGAGCCGGAAGAGGACTACAGCGACCTCCCGAAGGAAGAGCGCGTCGCCAAGCTCATCTGGAAGTACGTTGGCGGCCGCGACAACGTCCGCAGCGCAGAGCACTGCGCGACGCGCCTGCGCCTGATCATCAACGACAAGTCGAAGCTCAATGAGAAGGCCATCGAGAATATCGACGGCGTCAAGGGCCAGTTCTTCGCCGCGGCCCAGTACCAGATCATTCTCGGCACGGGCTTCGTCGACAAGGTATTCGACGCCTTTGTCGCCGGCACGGGCCTCGCCGGTGCCAGCAACAACAAGGCTGAGGCATACGCACAGATGTCGATGGCCCAGAAGATTTCCCGCACGCTCGGCGACGTCTTCGTGCCGATCATCCCGGTCCTCGTCGCGACAGGTCTTTTCATGGGCCTGCGCGGTGCCAGCCTGAGCCTTGGCGTCCAGTTCAGCGACAATGTCCTGCGCATGAGCCAGATCCTCACGGATACGGCCTTCGCCTTCCTGCCGGCGCTCGTCTGCTGGTCCACGACGAAGCGCTTCGGCGGCACGCCGGTCATCGGCATCGTCCTCGGCCTCATGCTCGTCGCACCGCAGCTGCCGAACGCCTACGCGATCGCAGCCGGTGAGGCACAGCCAATCATGATGGACATCTTCGGCCTCAGCGTGCCGGTCGTCGGCTACCAGGGCTCCGTCCTGCCGGCCCTCGTCCTTGGCATCTTCGCCGCGAAGCTCCAGAAATGGCTCAAGACCTTCATCCCGGATGTCATCGACCTCATCGTCACGCCGTTCCTGACGCTCTTCATCTCCATGATTCTCGGCCTCCTCATCGTCGGCCCGATCATGCACTGGATTGAGCTCGCCGTCTTTGGTGCCATCCAGACGTTCCTCGCTCTGCCGTACGGCATCGGCGGCTTCATCGTCGGCGGCGTCCATCAGGTCATCGTCGTCTTCGGTGTCCACCACGTCTTCAATGCCCTTGAGGTCCAGCTCCTCGCCACGACGGGCGTCGATCCGTTCAACGCCATCATCACGGGGGCCATCATCGCACAGGGCGGTGCCGCTGCCGCTGTCGCAGCCCGCACAAAGAACAAGAAGAAGCGCGCTCTCTACGTTTCCTCAATCGTGCCGGCCTTCCTCGGCATCACGGAGCCGGTCATCTTCGGTATCAACCTGCGCCTCATGAAGCCGTTCCTCTACGCGCTCGCCGGCGGCGCCTGCGCAGGCGGCATTGCCGGCTTCCTGCACCTTGCCGGCACGGGCATGGGCATCACGGTGCTGCCGGGTACGCTCCTGTACCTCGACCACCTGCCGCAGTACATCCTCGTCAATGTCGTTGGTTTCGCCGTAGCGTTTGCTCTGACGTTCACGCTGTTTAACCCGGAAAAAGAGGACGAAGCGTAAGAACTCTATGAGGGCTGCCGTTACGGCAGCCCTTTTCTTGTTTGTATAGAAGGGAGATCCTTATGGAAAAGTTTGATAAGAAGGCCATCGATGCCAAGGTGGCGGCCGGCTTCCCCCTGACGGACCGCTGGCACAACCGCTTCCATCTCGAGATGCCGTTCGGCCTCATCAACGACCCGAATGGCATGACGTTCGCGAACGGCGAGTACCACATCTTCTACCAGTGGAACCCTCTGGGCTGCGAGCACAAGAACAAGTGCTGGGCACACGTGAAGACGCGCGACTTCGTCCACTACTCGCTGCCGGAACTCTCGCTCTGGCCGAGCGACGAGCACGACAAGGACGGCTGCTATTCGGGCTGCGGCTTCACGGAGAAGGGCGAGGTCCGCGTCTTCTACACCTGCAACGCCAAGAATGACGGTGTGCGCACGCCGGCACAGCGCCTCGGTACCCTGCAGGCGGACGGCCATGTCGAGAAGGACGAGATCGTCGTGCCGGACAGTCCCGAGGGCATCACGGGCCACTTCCGCGACCCGTACCTCTTCCACCGTCACGGCAAGCGCTACTTCGTCATCGGCGCGCAGGCGGACGAGGAGAAGCCGCGCGGCACGGTCCTCATCTACAAGGAGACGAAGGACGGCTGGCAGAATCTCGGCGAGCTCAAGACGCGCCTCCAGGACTTCGGCTACATGTGGGAGTGCCCGAACATGCTGCACTTCGGCAGCTACGACGCGCTGATCTTCTGCCCGCAGGGGCTCGAGGCGCGCGAGTTCGACCGCCAGAACATCTACCAGGCCGGCTACATCGCAGGTCACCTGTCGCTCGACAGCATGGACATGATGCAGCACACGAAGTTCCAGGAGCTCGACCACGGCTTCGACTTCTACGCGCCGCAGGTCATCCAGCACGAAGGCCGCCACATCCTGCTCGGCTGGATGGGCATGCCGGACAAGGACGCAGAGTACTCGACGAGCGAGAAGGGCTGGATGTACAGCCTGACACTGCCGCGCGTGCTGACGCTGCGCCAGGGCCACATCTTTTCGCGCCCGGCCGCTGAGCTCAAGGCCCTGCGCATCGAGAGCACGGCCATCGACATCGATGCCGACATGGAGAGCAGCATTCTCACGCGCCTCTTCGACGGCTCGGAAGTCCTCTTGGACATCACGCTGGGCAAGGCGCAGAAGGTCACGATGACGCTGGCCTACGGCCTCGAGAAGACAGTCTTCTCGTACGACCGCACGACGCAGGCCATGACGATCGACCGCACGGGCATGAAGAACGGCGGCCGCGGCGTGCGCCGCTTCAAGATGTTCGTCGACAAGGTGCTCTCGTTGCAGATGTTCGTCGACCGCGCCGCCGTCGAGGCCTTCTTCCAGCACGGCGAAGACGTGGCGAGCATGCTCGTCTTCCCCGAGAAGAACATTCGCCCCGAGCTGCGCATCGAGGCTGACGCCGCACTAGAGACGGTCACGGGCCGCGTCTGGGAGCTCGACGCCTTCCGCTTCAATCCCTGACAGACGTAACTGCATATAGAGAAAGCCCCGAAGCAGCGGACTGCTTCGGGGCTTTCTGTCTTGCAAACAGGACTGATAGAATCAGTTATTTACAGCACGTTTTTTTGGTGGGGCCGCCAATGCGACTCGGCGGATACGCTCAAATGGAATCTCTGCAAATGCATAGCGGATATCCAGATAAGTATCGGAACGTGTGAATGTGATCTTTTTCAATGTGAATTTCGTGGTAGCTTTGATACGTTCGATATAATACTGTGCGTCTTCCGCGGAGAAGGGACCCTGTTCGATGATAACGCGGATATTGTCGATCATCATGGGAAACACCTCCAACAAAACCGACGGCATGAAAGCAGGAAACCGGGCGGGCCGACTCCTTCTGCCATGCACAGAAAACTTGCGGACTGTTGTAAGCGATGATAGGGATAGGGGCGTATTCCTTCACAACTTACGGCTATTATACTACAGTTTGAATCTGATGTTAAACTGTATTTTACGGCTATAGCGGGGAAAATGGTTCATTTTATGGAATTAATACCATATAGAGAACGTTTTCTATAAAAATTATTGCGAAATAGGCACATTTTCGCTTGAAAGAAGCGGCAGAACCCTGAGATAGTCAAAGTTCTGCCGCATTTTGATGCTATGATGCTGTCAATCAGATGAAATACATGAGGCTCTCGGTCGATTTCTCTTTGTCGATGGCCGTGAGGATGTCGTCGAGCGAGACAGAGGAGAGCGTCTTCTGGATGGCTTCGTCGAGCGGAGTGAAGACGCAGGCGGCGAGTGCGCGGTCGAGTTCCGGCATCTTCTCCTGGGCGGCGGGCGCCGTTTCCTCCATCAGAGAGAGTTCGATGGAGGAGAGGATATCGTACGGCGTGATCTCGCGCGGCGCGCGTGAGAGCTGGTAGCCGCCTTGGCTGCCCTTGATGGAATTGACGAGGCGCGCGCGCTTCAGCAGCGAGAATACCTGCTCGAGGTAGATCTTCGAGATGCCGAGCTTCTCCGAGATACTGACGATCGTGACCGGCGAGCCAGAAGCGTAATTGCGGGCCAGGTACGTCATGGCCGCAAGCCCGTAGCGGCCTTTAGCAGAAATCTTCATCGATATTCCCTCATTCCTAATAATCATATTGAAAATATATGTCATTCTTGTATGCTATATCATATTAGAAATACAGGAAAAAGTCAATCCCTATTGACAAGGCGCTGAGGCTGTGCTAATATATAAACATATTAATCATATATGTTTTAACTCGCACTGAAATGCACATGATATAAATGGAGGTATTCACCATGGGTAAAGTCTACAACAGCGTTACGGAACTGATCGGCGGTACGCCGCTCCTGAAGGCCAACAACTTCATCAAGGCCAATGACATCAAGGCTAACATCTACGTGAAGCTCGAGTACTTCAATCCGGCTGGCTCCGTCAAGGACCGCATCGCGAAGGCCATGATCGAGCAGGCCGAGAAAGACGGCAAACTGAAGCCGGGCGCTACGATCATCGAGCCGACCTCCGGCAACACGGGCATCGGCCTCGCCAGCGTCGCAGCAGCCCGCGGCTACAAAGCCATCCTGACAATGCCGGAGACGATGAGCGTCGAGCGCCGCAACCTGCTCAAGGCATACGGCGCGAAGATTGTCCTGACGGACGGCTCGAAGGGCATGAAGGGCGCCATCGCCAAGGCTGAGGAACTCGCCAAGGAGACACCGAACTCCTTCATCCCGGAGCAGTTCGCCAACCCGGCCAACCCGGCTGCCCATGAGGCGACGACGGGCCCGGAGATCTACAACGATCTCGACGGCAAGGTCGATGCCTTCATCGCTGGTGTCGGCACGGGCGGCACTCTCTCGGGCGTCGGCCACTACCTCAAGAAGCAGGACAAGGACATCCGCGTCGTCGCTGTAGAGCCGGCCACGAGCCCGGTACTCTCGAAGGGCCAGGCAGGCCCGCACAAGATCCAGGGCATCGGCGCAGGCTTCGTGCCGGAGACGCTCGACACGAAGGTCTACGATGAAGTCATCGCCGTGCCGAACGAGGATGCCTTCAAGTATGGCCGCCAGTTCTCCCATGTCGAGGGCGTGCTCATCGGCATCTCCTCGGGCGCAGCACTCGCTGCTGCCATCGAGCTCGCCAAGCGTCCGGAGTTCGAGGGCAAGAACATCGTCGCTCTGCTGCCGGATACGGGCGACCGTTACCTCTCGACGGAACTCTTCGTCGAGTAATAAAGACACCTCCCACATATCACACGTCAGAGACAGGGGCCAGCGGCCCCTGTCTTTTCTTTGCCCAAAATTTTGTTGGATACGGGCGGAGATGGTATAATGAAAAGTATCATTTAATTTTGTATAGGAGGCTGCCGTCTTGCGTATTGTCGTGGTCGGAGCGGGCAAGCTGGGCTACAGCATCGCCTCGCTCCTCTCAAAAGAACAGTTCGACGTGATCGTCATCGATCACGATGAAGGCCAGTTGGAGGCCGTCAAGAACACACTCGATGTACTGACGATCTTCGCCAACGGTGCGAGCCCCATCACGATGAATGACCCCGATATCCGCGGGGCCGACATCCTCATCGCGGTGACGGCCAGCGACGAGGTCAACATGGTCGCCTGCATCCTCGCGAAGAAGCATGGCATCCGCCACACGATTGCGCGCATCCGCGATATGCAGTTCATGAGCGAGGCCAAGGACTACCTCAAGGAGAATTTCGACATCGACCTCATGCTCAACCCGGAGCTCATCACTGCCAACGAGATCAACCGCATCCTCATGACACCGGCTGCGCTCGATGTCGAGGACTTCGCACACGGCAAGATCCGGCTGTTCGAGACGAAAGTGCGTCGCTCGTCGCCGCTGGCGAATATCCCCCTGAAGGACATCGAGTTCCCGAAGGGCGTGCTGGCCGGCATGATCTTCCGCGACCACCGCATGATCATCCCGCACGGCGACGACTGTCTGCTGCCGCACGACAACGCCTATTTCATCGGCATCCCAGAGGAGATCGAGAGGTTCAGCCAGACCTTCGTGCAGCGCGACGCCCGCAAGCTGCACCGCGTCATCATCATCGGCGCGGGCCGCGCGGGCCGCGCGCTCGCGCCGATGCTCGAGAAGCAGGGCGTGCGCGTCAAGGTCATCGACAAGGACCCGGAGCGCTGCCGACTCATGGCGGACAAGCTCGTCAACGGCATCGCCATCTGCGGCGACGGCACGGACATCGACCTCTTGACAGAGGAAGGCGTGGCGGAGGCGGACGTCGTCGTCTGCCTGACGGAGGATGACAAGCTCAACCTCATGCTGGCGCTGCTCGCGCGCCACATGTCGCACAACAAGACGAAGACGGTCGTGCGCGTCGCGCGCAACGAGTACGTGGAGCTCATGGAGAAAGTCGGCGTCGACATCGTTCTCTCGGCCCGCCTGCTCTCGGCGAGCGAGGTCCTGGCCTTCGCGCGCCGCGGCGGCGTCGTCTCGGTATCGCTGCTCGAGGGCGCCAAGGCGGAGGCCGTCGAGGTCATCGTGCAGGAAGGCGCGCCTGTGGCGGGCAAGCCTCTGATGGAGGCCAAGCTGCCGCGCGCCTGCCTCGTCTGCGCCTATGTGCGCGACGGCGAGGCCGTCATCCCGAACGGCGCGACCGTCCTCCAGCCGGGCGACCGGACAATCCTCTTCATCCAGACGCAGTTCTCCAAGAAGGTCATGCAGTATTTCAAGGGCAGGGAATGAGATGATCAAGCTCCAACAGCGAAAACGCCAGCTGGACATCTTCTGGCTGCTCATGGGCGGCGTCGCGTCTATCGTGGGGCTCGCCCTGCTTGTGCCGTTTGCGGACAGCCTGCTCTGGCACGAGGAGAAGAGCTGGGCCTTCCTCGTGTCGGCCGTGCTCTCTCTGGCTCTCGGCCTGGGCTTTGGCTGGCTCGGCCGCGACCACAAGCGCCAGATCAATGTCTGGGAAGGCGCGCTCTTCATGGTGCTCGTCTGGCCGCTGCTCTCCGTCCTCGGCATGATGCCCTACGTGCTCTCGGGCGTCCTGACGAGTCCTGTCGACGCGTTCTTCGAGAGCGTGGCCGCCATCACGACGACGGGGCTCTCGTGCCTCGACTACGCGCGCAGCGACATGGCGCGGAGCCTCGTCCTCTGGCACAGCATCATGAACTGGCTCGGCGGCCTCAACTTCATCATCATCCTGTCGACCGTCCTGCCGCAGGTCAGCGGCTGTTTCGGCCTGACGCTGTCGGCGCGCCAGAGCATTTTTTTCAGCCCTGTCTGGAACAAGATGGCCGAGTCGGCGCGTCAGGGCTTCGGTGTTTACACTGCGCTGACGGGGCTTTCGTTTGTGCTCTACCTGCTGGCCGGGCTCGACTCCTTCGCGGCCCTGACGCAGTCGATGGTGACGCTGTCGTCGAGCGGCTCGGCTGACCCGGGTTACTTCATCGCCTATGACAGCATCGCGCTGGAGCTCGCGGCCGGCATCTCGATGCTGCTCTCGGGCCTCAATCCGCTGCTCTGCTGGAAGGTCTGGGACAGGCTGAGCTTCCGGCTCATGCTGCGCGATACGGAACTGCAGGCTTACGCGGGGCTCTTTCTCGCGAGTGGTGTGCTCGTCGCTTGGAATCTCTGCCGCTCGGGTGTCTACGATGCGGCGGAGAGCCTGCGCTACGGCCTGTTCCAGACGGCGGCCTTCCTGTCGACGGGCGGCTTTATCTCCGCGCCGTGCTGGGACTGGCCGGATTTCTCGCGCCTCGTGCTCTTCGTGCTCGTCTTTGTCGGCGGCTGCATCGGCAGCGCGGGCGGTGGCCTCAAGGTCATGCGCCTGCTCGTGCTCATGCGCATGGGCGTGACGGAAGTCCGCCACACCCTGCACCCGCACATGGTCGTCAGCATCAAGATCGACGGGCTGCCCGTGCCTATGAAGATCGTCGGGCGCATCCTGTCGTTCTTTTTCCTGTTTTTGAGCATCTTCATCGTCTCCACGCTCGTCATCTCACTCTCGGGCATCAGCCTCATGCAGGCGCTGGGCGTTGCGGCGGGCTGCCTGACGAGCGCAGGCTCGACGGCAGATCTCTTCGGCATCATGAGCTTTGCGGAGGCGCCCGACTGGATGGAGCTCTTCTGCGCTTTCATCATGATCATCGGGCGTATCGAGCTCTTCTCGTTCTTCGTGCTGCTCGACGGAGGCATCCGCTCTGTCGGACGCCATTGGTGATTGGTTTTGTAAGGGAATCGATACAGATAGAAAGGAGGTTAGGGGATGAACTGGGATATCATCTGTTACGTGCTCGGGCGCCTCGTCCTGGCGGAGGCCGTCATCCTCGGTATCCCCTTCCTCATGGCGCTCTACGGCTGGGAGAGGAGTGCGCCGGCCTTTGCTGTCTCCATCTGCATCTGCGTGCTCGTGGGGCTCGCGCTGCGCGTCAACGGCCGCTCCGGCAATGAGCAGCTGACGATGCGCGAGGGCGCGGCCATCACGGGCCTCGGCTGGCTGCTCGCGACCTTCCTCGGCATGCTGCCGTATCTTTTGAGCGGCTCTTTGGGCTTCCTCGACGGCATCTTTGAGAGCATCTCAGGTTTTACGGGCACGGGCGCGACCGTCATGACGAGCATCGAGTCGCAGCCGTTCAGCATCCTGTTCTGGCGCATGATGACGCACTGGTTCGGCGGCCTCGGCATCATCGTCATCTTCATCGCGCTGCTGCCGCAGGCCGGCCAGAGCACAGTCTATATGTACAACGCTGAGACGACGGGGCCGACGCGCGACCGCGTCTTGCCGCGTCTGCGCGAGATGACGCGCTCGCTCTTCCTCATGTACATGGTTTTCACCGTCACGGCCTGCGTCATCTATCTCTTCTGCGGCCTCACCTTCCTCGACGCCATCGCGCACGCGATGAGCACGCTCGGCACGGGCGGCTTCTCACTCTACGACGACAACGCCATGCACTTCGACAACTCCGCGCTCGAGGGATGGATGACCTTCTTCATGATCCTCGCGGGCGGCAACTTCGGCCTCTACTACCGTGTCTGGAAAAAGGGGCCGCGCGTGCTCAAGAACAACACGGAGTTCAAGGCCTACCTCGTGATCCTCGCAGCGGCCATGCTGCTGATCACCGTGAATCTCATCGATGCGATGGGCATGAAGCCCGTCGAGGCCTTCCGTTACGCGAGCTTCCAGGTCGGCTCGCTCTCGACGACGGGCTTCGTCTCAGCCGACTTCGACCAGTGGCCCGCTTTCTCGAAGGGCGTTTTGATGATGCTCATGATCAGCGGCGGCTGCGCAGGCTCGACGGCCAGTGGCGTCAAAGTCTCGCGCGTCGTCCTGCTCGCCAAGAACGCCTGGGCCGTTGTCCATCAGAAACTCAGCCCGCGCCGCGTCATCCGTGCGCACATGAACGGCATCGAGGTCGGCGGCGACATCCTGCTGCGCGTCGGGCAGTTCTTCTTCCTCTACATCCTTTGCATCGTCCTCTGGGCGCTGCTCCTGACCTTCGACGGCATCGGCGCCTTCGACGCCCTTGGCATCAGCATCACCACCCTCGGCAACGTCGGCCCCGCCTTCGGTATAGCCGGCGCCACCTGCAACTTCGCCGGCCTCTCTGACTTCACCAAGAGCATCCTCTGCATCGAGATGCTCTTAGGCCGCCTTGAACTCTTCACCCTGCTCGTCATGCTGAGCCCTGAATTCTGGAAGATCAGGAACCGCTGGTGAGGGGGGAGTGTTGCGCAACGCTGTCTAGAGGAAATCTTATCTGACGGGGGTACCTGTTTCGGCTTCGGCATTCCGTTGAATGTGCCCCATGATACGTCTGCCCTTGAGCCTTTTCGCCGCCTGACGCGGCATTCTGACATCGATGCGCTAGGGGTATCTTCTTTGGGGCACAGCCCTGCGGGCAGTCACTCCACGCCTGCAGGCGAAACAGGTACCCCCGCCCGCCGCTCAGTTTACTAGACCGCGTTGGAGAACTCCTGGGGCGAAGCCGAAACAGGTCCACCCCGCCACGTGAGAACAAAACGAAATGGCGTTGCAAGAAATAGACTCTTGCGTCTGTCAATGATAAATCCCACATTGCCGCTTCCTAGGGCGGCTTTTTCTGTGCTATACTGGACACATCACGAAAGGTGGAATCATTATGGTCAGTAACCTGATCGTCGCAGTCTGCGCGATTATCCCGTTGTTTTTCCTGATGCTCATCGGTGTAGCCGTCAAGAAGATGAAGCTGCTCACCGAGCTGGAGCTCGCCCATGTCAACCGCATGGTCTTCAAAATCTTCTTTTTCTTCATGATGTTCTACAACATCTACACGACTGACATCGCCGAGACGTTCCGGCCGCATCTCATGCTGTTCGGTGCCCTAGGCGTGCTCGCGTCGGCGCTCATTGGCGGCATCATCATCTGCCTGCTCGAGAAGTCGAACAAACGGCGCGGGGCGATGATCCAGGCCATTTTCCGCAGCAACTTTGTCATCATGGGCATCCCAATCATCAGCAATATCTTCGGCGATGATCAGCTGGCCATCCCGACGATGATGATCGCGATCATCGTGCCGATATACAACATCGTCTCTGTCTTCATCCTCGAGACGTTCCGCGGCGGCCATTTCTACCTGCCCGGCATTCTCCTTGGTGTGCTCAAGAACCCGATGATTCTCGGTGCCATCTGCGGCACGATCTTCCTCGTCCTCGGCATCCCGCTGCCGAAGGTCATCCTCAAGCCGGTCAGCCAGCTCGCTGCTGCGACGACGCCGATGGCACTCATTATTCTCGGCGCTTCCTTCAAGGCGGGAAGCTACCACGAGCATTTGCCACAGCTCGTCGGCTGCGTCCTCGGCAGGCTCATCATCGTGCCGACCATCATGCTGAGCCTGGCCATCTTCGTGGGCTTCCGCGGCGTCGAACTCGTCACGCTCATGGCCATCTTCGCGACGCCGTGCGCCGTTGCCGGTTACGCCATGGCACAGCAGATGGGCAGTGATGCCGACCTCGCCGGCAACTGCGTCGTCTACACGACGGTTCTCTCGTGCTTCACGATCTTCGGCTGGGTCTTCGTCTTGAAGACGCTCGGCCTGTTCTGATGCTCTTGAGAACATCTTGTCGTATCCTTTCAGGGATGGTATCATTCTGTATTGAAAAGGAATAAGAAATGCATTCGTCAAGGGGGAACGGATATGCGTCTCGATGAAATCATCAACACCCACCGCCAGTCGCTCAACGACACCGACATGGTCATCTGGAAATACATCCTGCAGCACCGGGAGATGGCGCGCCACATCTCCATCCATGAGCTCGCAAAGTCCTGCTGCGTCTCGAGTACGACGATCGTGCGCTTCGCGCAGAAGCTCGGACTCGACGGCTTTGGCGAGCTCAAGGCCATCCTCAAGATGGAGGAGCAGGAGACGTCGCACTACAATTCGAACGTGCTCGAGGACCTCAGCGACTTCTACCTTAAGACAGGCGAGAAGATTTTCAAGCGCAACTTCGACAGCGCGAGCCGACTCGTGCATGAGGCCAACCGCGTCTTCACGTTTGCCTCGGGCTACGTGCAGGCCAACGTCCTGCAGGAGCTCAAGCGGCTGTTCTTCTACGACAACGTCTTCCTCTATGAGATACCGGCCCGCGAGGAATTCTATTCGCTGCTGAACACCTTGACGAAGGATGACCTTTTCATCATCGTCTCGCTGTCGGGCGAGACGCCGACTGTTGTCGAGTTCGCCCGCGAGCTCCAGCTGCGCGACATTCCGCTGATCTCCATCACGAAGCTCCACGACAACACGCTCGCGAGCCTTTCGACCGTCAACCTCTACATCTCGCCGGCCGAGTTCCAGCTCTACGATGCCGAGGGCGGCAAGCACATCTCCTTCAAGTCGATGATGCCGTACTTCATGCTCATCGAGGTCTGGTATGTCAAGTACCGCATGTACGTGCATCGATTGAAAGAGAAAACTATTCAGTCAACAATATAAAGAAAGACTGCCTGCAAACCCTTGCAGCACCTCGGGTGTACCAAGATACGCCGGATGTACCGTGGTACACGAAAGGGTTGATGTGCCTAAAGGCCGCGAAATTATTGCGTTCGCGGCCTTTTTTTTGTATCCTTTAGGTACAGGATAACCGAGAGGGTGATCGGGGGATTGCAATCACCCAGCTCGGAAACCAATTTGAATCGATAACAATATCGAATTGGCAAGAATTCATAAGGGTATGTTTAAGAAATAGGGGGTATGAACATGTCGATCAAGAAAGATCGCGTCATGCAAGAATTGCAGCGGTTTGGCGGCGCAATGTACACGCCGGTCATCCTGTTCGCATTCTTCGGTCTCACGGTTGCCATCTCGATTGTCTGCAAGAACACCATGCTTCTCGGCAGCATTGCAGATAAAGGCACAGTCTGGTACGATTTCTGGTTCGTCGTCGAACAGGGTGCCTGGACGGTATTTGCCCAGATGCCAATCCTCTTCGCCATCGCCGTTCCAATCGGCTTCGCGAAAAAGGAACCGGCGCGCTGCGCAATGGAGACCTTCGTCATCTACATGTGCTTCAACTACTTCATCTCCGGTTTCCTGACGCTGCACGGCAGCTTCTTCGGAGTGGATTACAGCCAGGCAGCTGGCGCGGGCACAGGCCTTGCGATGATCGCGAACATCAAGACGCTCGACATGGGCATGCTCGGTGCCATCTTCATCGCCTGCTGCTCCGCCTGGATCCACAACCACTTCTATGATACCGAGATCCCGGACTGGCTCGGCATCTTCAAGGGCCCTGCCTTCGTCGTAGCCGTCGGCTTCGCCGTCATGATCCCGATGGCACTCATCTTCTGCTTCGTATGGCCGGCTGTCCAGCACGCCATCGAGCAGTTCCAGTTCTTCCTCAAGACGAGCGGCATCATCGGCGTATGGTGCTACACCTTCTCCGAGCGAATCCTCCTGCCGGCAGGCCTGCATCACTTCATCTACCTGCCGTTCATCTTCGGCCCGGCCGTCTGCGATGGCGGTATCCAGGCTTACTGGCTCCAGCATCTCGATGACTTCGCTACGAGCGCTCATTCCCTGAAAGAGATGTTCCCGGAAGGCGGCTTCGCCCTCCACGGCATGTCGAAGGTCTTCGGCCTGCCTGGCGCTGCACTTGCCATGTACTTCTGCGCAAAACCGGAGAAGCGCAAGAAAGTCGCAACGCTCCTGATTCCGGCTACGATCACGGCTGTCCTCTGCGGCATCACCGAGCCGATCGAGTTCACCTTCCTCTTCGTCGCACCGCTCCTCTACGCTGTGCATGCTGTTCTCGCGGCAACGCTTTCCGCAACGCTTTACTTCTTCGGCCTTTCCGGTAACTTCGGCGGCGGCCTTATCGACTGCTTCGTCCAGAACTGGATCCCGCTGTTCAAGTATCATGCAAGCACCTACATCATGCAGATCATCGTAGGCCTCTGCTTCACCGCTATCTACTTCTTCGTATTCCGTTACCTCATCCTCAAGAACGACTACAAGACGCCGGGCCGCACGGACGATGATGAAGAGGACAAACTCTTCTCGAAAGCCGAGTACAAGGCCAAGAAAGAGATGGAGAAGAAGGGCCTCGCCAACAACCCGGAGGCGCTGAAGGCTCAGGTATTCCTCGACAACCTCGGCGGTCCGTCCAACATCAAGGAAGTCACGAACTGCGCAACGCGTCTGCGCGTCACGGTCGCCGATCCGGATAAAGTCGCATCGGCAAGCAAGTTCACGAAGGCTGGCGCATTCGGCCTCGTCAAGAACGGCCATGCGATCCAGGTCATCGTCGGCCTCTCCGTACCGAATGTCCGCAGCTATTTCGATGCCCTGCTCAAGGGCGATCTCGCTGACGTAGCCGTCGAGGCGAAGGCAGCAGCTGATCCGAGCGAGCCTGTCAAGACGGACCTCTCGATGAAACTCAAGGCATTTGCTTCCGGCAAGCTCATCGACATGACGGAAGTCCCGGACGATGTATTCTCCCAGAAGATGATGGGCGACGGCGTTGCCATCGAACCGACGACGGAAATGGTCGTAGCTCCGGCTGACGGCGAAGTCACCATGATCATGGAAGGCTCCTATCACGCCATCGGCCTGCGCCTGACGAACGGCGCCGAGATCCTCATCCACATCGGCCTCGACACGGTCAAGATGGGCGGCAAGGGCTTCCGCTGCCTGACGAAGACGGGTGCGAAGGTCAAGGCCGGCGACGAGCTCATCGGCTTTAACCGCGAGGCCATCAAAGCTGCGGGCTACAAGGATACGATCATCCTCGCTGTCACGAACAGCGGCGACTATCCGCAGATGAAGAAAGCTGCAGACGGAGACGTCAAAGTAAACGAAACCCCGATCATCTCCTTCTGATGTCCCATCGATAAGAAATGAGAGTGGAGTGTGGAGTGCTCCACACTCCTCTTTCTTATTTCTCGGAGATTCTCAGAAGAAAGGAGCATATACATGAATGAATTGAAATGGTGGCAGAAATCCATCGTCTATCAGATCTATCCGAAGAGTTTCCAGGATACGACCGGGACGGGCGTGGGTGACATCCCAGGTGTCACGAGCCATCTCGACTACCTGAAGTCCCTCGGCACGGGAGCCATCTGGCTCACGCCGGTCTACCCATCGCCGATGGTCGACAATGGATATGATATTTCCGATTACTGCGGGATCGACCCGTCGTACGGCACGATGGAGGACATGGAAGAGCTCATCGCCGAGGCGAAGAAGCGCGACATCCGCATCGTCATGGACCTCGTATTCAACCACACGTCCGACCAGCATCCGTGGTTCCTCGAGTCGAAGAAAGACCGCACGAACCCGAAGGCCGACTGGTACATCTGGCGTGACGCCAAGCCGGACGGCTCGGCCCCGACGAACTGGAGAGCCATCTTCGGCGGCTCGGCCTGGAAGTGGTGCGAGGAGCGCCAGCAGTACTACCTGCACACATTCGCTGAGGCGCAGCCGGACCTCAACTGGGAGAACCCAAAGGTGCGCCAGGCGCTCTTTGACGCCGCGAACTTCTGGCTCGACAAGGGTGTCGGCGGCTTCCGCATCGATGCCATCGTCTACATCAAGAAGCCGGCCTTCGAGGACGGCCCGGTCGACGGTGCTGACGGCCTCTCCGGCATCCACGAGATGACGGCCAACACGCCGGGCATCCTCGACTTCCTGCACGAGTTCCGCCGCAACGTCTTTGACGGCCACGACATCTTCACGGTCGGCGAGGCCAACGGCGTCAGCCCGGAGGAGCTGCCGCAGTGGGTCGGCAAGGACGGCGTCTTCTCGATGCTCTTCGAGTTCAGCCACCTCGAGCTCTCCTACCCAGAGGGCGAGATCTGGTGCAAGCGCTTCCCGTGGAAGCTCAGCCAGCTCAAGGATGCCCTGTCAGCCAGCCAGGCTGCAACGGCAAAAGAGGGCTGGTACCCGATCTTCTTCGAGAACCACGACCAGAACCGCGCGATGCACCGCTACTTCCCAGAGGGCACCGATCCGAAGGTGGCAGCCAAGGCGCTTGCGACCGTGCTCTTCACGCTGCGCGGCACGCCTTTCGTCTACGAAGGCGAAGAGATCGGCATGACGAATACGGCCTTCCCGAAGATCGAGGACTACAACGATATCTCGACGCACGGCCAGTATGAATACGCCCTCAAAGAGGGCCTCTCGCCAGAAGAAGCACTCAGGGCCGTACAGTTCCAGAGCCGCGACAACGCGCGCACGCCGATGCAGTGGACGCGCGACACGAACGCAGGCTTCACGAGCGGCAAGCCGTGGCTGCCTGTCCACAAGGACTTCATGGACTGCTGTGTCGAGGCGGAGAGCGAGGACGGCACATCCGTGCTGAGCTACTACCGCCAGATGAACCGTGAGCGCACGGAGGGCAAAGCCTCTGAGATCCTGCTGCAGGGCTCTTATGAAGAGCTGCTGCACGAGGATGAGCACGTCTACGCATTCAAACGCGTGCTTGGGGAGCATGCGGCGTACACGGTCGTCAATTTCACGAATGATACTGTTACATACGATAGCAGCGTCTTTGAGGATGCCGACATCCTGATCGGCAACTACGAGAACGTGCAGAAGGGAACCCTTAGACCGGCGGAAGCCGTCGTCTATGTCAAATGAGGAGGAACGATGATGAAAGTAGCCGCTAGTGATTACGATGGAACGCTGTTCCGTCAGGACAGGATCGCCAAGAGCGATGCCGAAGCAATCAAGAAATGGCGTGAAGCCGAGCACAGGTTCGGCGTTGTCTCGGGACGCGACCACGGCATGCTCGTGCCGCAGCTCCAGCATTATGGCGTCGGCTACGATTATCTCGCCTGCAACAACGGCGGCATCATCTGCACGGCCGACGGCAAGGTGCTCTGGGAGGCAAAGATTGCCCCGGAGATGCTGGTCGCGCTGACGCATCTGCCGCTCGTGCGCAAGTCCTTCCATTTTGCCCTGTCCGCCGCGTACCGCACCTACCTCTGCCATGCATCAGAAGGCACCTGGGTCATCCGCGAGGCGAAGCAGTGGGACTTCCCGATTGTCAACATCGAGGAGAGCGAAGTCGGCCATCTGCCGCAGACCATCCACCAGTTTGCCCTCGGGTTCACGAACCCGGAGGACGCCCTCGCTGCAAGCGAAGAAGTCAATGCCAGATTCGGTGATGTGGTTCACGCCTATCCGAACCGCTGCGCCGTCGACATCACGCCGAAAGAGATCAGCAAGGAACAGGCCATTGACCATACCCTCAAGTTGATGGGGTGGCAGGATGCCGAGATCTTCGCCATTGGCGACGAGGTCAACGACCTGCCGATGATCGAGGCCTTCCACGGCTACACGGTTACGACGGCACGCGATGCCATCAAGGCCAAGGCCCGCTGCGCCTACGAGAGCGTCGGCACGATGCTGCTCGCCAATATCTGATTCCCCGGTAAATTCCCCCTTACCTGTAGATAGATATACACACAGGTATTTCAAGTGCATAGCGGTCTTTTCCTATCACAAAGGCCGCTAGCGCTTGCCTTTTTCAAAGAATTGTCAGAAAAATGGTTATATGATGAGATTTCCGCATCGGAACAAGGATAGATCCGGAACCGCTCATTGTATATAGAGAAGAATCATAAATGCTCAGAGGGAAAGGAAGTCTATCACATGAAAATCAACAAGAAAGTACTTGCCATCCTCACTGGCCTGACGGTCGGCATGTCGAGTACGGCCTTCGCAGCGATGGCGGACAGCTTCACGGATGTCCCGAAAGATCACTGGTCCTATCAGGCACTTGATTACCTCGCCAAAGAGGGCATCATCGACGGCATGGGCGACAACACTTTCCAGGGCGGCCGTACCATGACGCGCTATGAGATGGCCTCCATCGTTGCCAAAGCTATGCAGAAAAATGATTTGAACTACGGCGATAAGACCGTCCTTGAAAAGCTCGAGGGCGAGTATGCTGGCGAGATCAGCACATTGAAAAAACAGGTCGACCAGAATACGAAGGATATCAAAGGCTTGAAAGATGAAGTCGGCCGTGTCAATATCCATGGTTTTGTCCGTACTCAGTATGACCATGATGAAAATACGACACAGGATACTCTGGATAAACAGACCAACCGTTTTTACATGAACCTCTATGGTGATTTCAAGGTCAACAAGGATTGGACGGCACATTTCCAGAGTGAGACAAACCGTCACTATAATGATGGACATGACCGCAACAAGGAAACAGGCTTTAGCCCAGCTAATGGCCGAAAGACTTGGTCTGGCCATGATGGCAATATGCAGCGCATCTGGGTGGATGGCTACTTCCCCAACTCGAAATCGTGGGTCAGCGTTGGCCGTGCATGGCGTGGACTCGGCATGCAGAATGTCTTGTTCGGCAATGAATCCGATGGTATCCAGTTCGGTGTACCTATTCTGGGCACGCATCTGACAGGCAGTGGTTTCTGGATGGCTTCGACGGGCGACGGCAATAAAGAGAGCATCTACGGTGTTGCTGCTTGGGGTGCTGTCGGTCATGCTGTGGATGTCAACTTTGCATATGGTAAGAGCAGTCTTGATAAAGGTGAAGTGAACGGAACTACTACCTATGCTTATGCAGATTCCAACGATGGTTATAAGATTAAAGAAAAAACGGTGGCCGGTTCGAAGAATGCCCGCAGCTATGGCTGGGTAGCAAGCACGGGTATCAATCTCGCCAAGAACCTCCGTTTCCTCGCGGACTATTCCCGCACGGATGCTGACTTCCAGAACAACTCCCTTGCTCTGCGCCTGAACTACCGCAACACGGATCTCAACAGCCCGGGCACGTACCAGCTCTACACGCGCTACATCAAGTACGGTGCGAACGGCTGGCTCGCCGGTGATGATGAGTGGAACTCCATCTGGAACGGCACGAAGGGATGGATCTTCGGTGTCAAGTACGTTCCGGCGAAGAACATCGAGTGGGAGACGCTCTACTCTCCGCAGGTGCGTGGCTGGAGCCAGGATTGGCAGTATGACCGCAAGCTCTTCCGCACGCAAGTGGACTACTACTTCTGATACTTCCCTGACAGCTTAATGATGAACGGTAAATCAGAGCCATTGGTCCTGGTTTATCGTTCATTTTTGATGGAGGATACAATATGGACCGGAAGAAGATTTTATCGCGTGCCATCGGCATGTCGCTGACATTCGGGCTACTGGCGGTGCCGTTTGCCACTTCGATGCCTGATGTGGTCTGCTCTGCGGCGGAGGCTGCTGCGGTGCAGGAGTCTGCGCCAATCAAGGCGGCCGCCGTGCAGAAGACGGATGTCGTGCTCGTCGGCTCCCTGCAGGATGAGCTCGGTGCGGCGAAGGAGTGGGACCCTGCTGACACAAAGACCATCATGAAATCGGATGGCGCGGGCCATCATGTGCTGACGGGCCACATGCCGAAGGGCAATTACGACTTCAAGGTCGCCGTGGGCGGCTCGTGGGATGTCAACTACGGCGCGAACGGTGAGGCGAATGACAAGAACATTGCGCTGCGCCTGCTCAAGGACCATGATGTCACATTCACCTACGACGATGCGACGCATGCCGTGACGTACGATTACGCGGGCAAGGACGCTGAGGAGAAAGCTCTCGCTGCCGAGGGACGCAGCATTGTGCTGACGGGCACGGTGCAGTCGAAGGCCGGTGCGGCCAAGGATTGGGATCCGTCGGACACGACGACGCGCATGAAGGCCATCGGCCATGATTTCTATTCTTACAAGATGAAGCTGCCTGCCGGCACGTATTACTACAAGATCTCCGTCAACGGCAGCTGGGCCGAGAACTACGGCCTCGGCGGCAACTTTGACGGTGCGAACGTGTAGCTGACGCTGCCGAAGGTGCAGGAAGTCACCTTCTACTACAACGACAAGTCGCACCACATCGCAGACAGCACGAGCTACACATTCCGCGCGGATAAAGACCTGCCGGTACTCTCGGGCAGCTTTGGCGCGGTCGATGACCCGCTGATGCGCGACCAGATGCTCGACAATCTCTTCCAGAAGACCATCCCGCTCCAGAAGGGCGACTACACGGTCACGGTCAAGATGCCGGGCGAGGATGCGCTGACGCAGCAGGTCAATGTCGCCAAGGATAGCGAGGTCACGTTCTACTACGACAGCAAGGCAAAGCGCCTGATCGCCGACGATGGCCGCATCCGCGAGGACAAGGTTTACCACGACAGCTGGAGTACGGATTACCGCGTGCCGTTTGAAGCCGTCAAGGAGGGCACGCCTGTAAAGCTCTCGCTCGCCACGGGCAAGGGCGATGTCACGAGCGCGAAGCTCGTCGTCTACAAGGCCAAGATCACGGCCAATGGCGGCGATGAGTACAATCCGGACTACACGGCCGGCACGGTCACTTCGTATCCGATGACGAAAGCCTCGACCTCTGGCGACCAGGACATCTGGACGGCCTCGTTCACGCCGACGTCGTACGGCCTCTACGGCTACAAGTTCGTGCTCAACGACACGAAGGAGTACGGCGACGATGCGAAGCCCGGCAGCACGGGCGAGCTCAAGCTGCGCGGCGTCAAGCCGTACCAGCTCACGGTCTACAGCAAGGACTACAAGACGCCGGACTGGGCGAAGGACGCCGTCTGCTACCAGATCTTCCCGGACCGCTTCTTCAACGGCGACAAGAGCAACGACAACGCGCGTGCGAATGCGCGCGGCTTCCAGCCGGTGCAGCACCGCAAATGGAGCGACCTGCCGGCTAACTACAGCAAGACGCCGGCTGCCGACGGCGACAAGTGGGAGTGCAACGACTTCTTCGGCGGCGATATCGCCGGCATCACGAAGAAGCTCGACTACCTCAAGGGCCTCGGCGTGACGGCCATCTACGTCAACCCGATCTACGATGCCAGCTCGAATCACCGCTACGATGCCGTCGACTACGGCACAATCGACCCGTTCCTCGGCAACTTCAAGGATCTCGAGAAGCTCTCGGCGGAGATGCAGAAGCGCGGCATGCACCTGATCATGGACGGTGTCTACAACCACATCGGCGATGATTCCATCTACTTCGACCGCTACGGCAAGTACAAGACGGTCGGTGCCTACGAGTACTGGAGCCGCATCTACGACCTCATGAACGACAAGCACATGACGGAGGCGGCCAAGGTCGAGGCCAAGAAAGAACTCGAGGCCGAAGGCCAGGTATTCAGCCCGTGGCATTGGGAGAACTGGTTCGACATCCGCAACGAGAAGACACAGGACATGATGGGCAAGAAGTACGCCTACCACGATTGGCAGGGCTACGACAGCCTCGTGCCGTTCAAGGATGCCGATTATCCGGGCTCGGAGCAGGGCACGGTGAAGTCGGACCTCGGTGACTACCTGCTCTACGGCAATGGCAAGGACAAGGGCGTCATCATGAAGTGGTTCGACGAGGGCCTCGACGGCTGGCGCCTCGACGTCGCCAAGGAGGTGCCGCCGGGATTCTGGGCCAACGTCCGCAAGGAAGTCAAGTCCATCAAGACGAAGGATGGCTCTGAGCCGCTGCTCTTGGGTGAGATCTGGCAGGATGGCTTGCAGTTCTTCACGGGCGACACGTTCGACTCTGTCATGAACTACAAGCTCTCGTTCGCGCTCGGCGACCTCTTCCTCAACAAGGGCGACGCCAAGGCGGCCGACTACGAGCTGACGGTCCTGCGCCAGAACTACCCGAAGGAGGCCTTCTACGACCTCATGAACATCGTCGACAGCCACGACACGGTCCGCGCTATCTACAAGTTCGGCGGCGGCTCCGACAGTGTCGCACAGCCGACGAAGAAGGACTTCGACTACAACCTCGGCAAGGCGCGTCTCAAACTCGCAGCGACCTTCCTCATGGGCTATCCGGGCATGCCGACCATCTACTACGGCGATGAAGCCGGTCAGTACGGCAGCGGCGACCCGGATTGCCGCCGCACCTATCCGTGGGGCAAGGAGGACAAAGACCTCATTGCCCACTACAAGAAAGTCATCGGTGTCCGCAACGCGCACAAGGATATCTTCGCGCGCGGCGATGTCAATACGCTCAAGGCAGAGGGCGACATCTACGCCTTCAGCCGCAAGGCCGATTCCGGCAAGCTCGGTATCGTCGCCTTGAACCGCGGCAAAGCACAGCAGGTCATCCTGCCCGTCTCCGCCGCAGATGGTACAACCTTCACCGATGAGCTGACCGGCACCAAAGCTACGGCAAATGGCGGTCAGCTGACACTGGCCCTTGGTGAGAACCAGGGGATGATGCTCGTAGAAGACTGACACGAGCATCCATAACATCCCTCATTTCTCTTAAATTTCCCTTTTTGACCCGCGACAGTTCCCCGCTGTTGCGGGTCTTTTTTGTCTGTATATCATTTACTATTTGACGTCAGAATTTTCGTTCGGTACAATGGATGTAAGAGTATGGTTTTAGTATTATTTTGCCGAAAGGAGAATTTATGAAAAAGATACTGGCAGTGCTGGCACTCGTCTTTGCCTGTCTCTGGGGCACGGCGTTTGCGGCGGATTTCTCGCATCTCGTCATCCTGCACACGAATGACACGCATGGCTATGACCAGCGTGCCGACGGCGTCAACGGCATGGCGACAGTCGCCGCACTCAAGAAGGATTACGAGGCCAAGGGCTACAAGGTCCTGCTCGTCGATGCCGGCGATGCGATCCAGGACAACAATCTCGTCAATTTCAGCAAGGGCAAGACGGCCATTGACTTCATGAATGCCGTGGGCTACGATGCCATGACGCTGGGCAATCATGAGTTCGACTACGGCTCGGATGTGACCATGGAGCGCATCAAGCAGGCGAAGTTCCCGATCGTGTCAGCCAACATCATCGTCGATGCGACGGGCAAGCCGTTCACGGGCAAGACGCACGCCATCATCCGCAAGGGTGATCTCAAGATCGGCGTCTTCGGCCTGACGACGCCGTCGACCATCACGACGTCGAACCCGAAGAGCACGCGCGGCCTGACCTTCCTCTCGAAAGAGGAAATGTACGCAGCAGCCCAGAAGGAAGTCGCGGCGCTCAAGGCCGCGCACTGTGACCTCATCGTCGCCATCGGCCATCTCGGCAGCGAGCCGGATGCCGTCGGCGACCGCTCAAACGACGTCCTCGCGAACGTCAAGGGCATCGACGTCTTCATCGACGGCCACGATCACACGGTCAAGAATCTCTACATTGACGGCAGTCTGCTGACCGAGACGGGTTCGCACCTCGCGAACATCGGCGTCGTCCGCTATGAAGATGGCAAGTGGCAGGAGGATCTCCATGCCTACGGCCAGTTCAACAAAGAGGATGCCAAGGTCAAGGCAATCGTCGATAAGGCGCAGGCCGCCATCGACAAGAGACTCGCGACAAAAGTCGGCATGACGCCATTTGAGCTCAACGGCAGTCGCGACCCGGGCGTGCGCACGGAAGAGACGAACCTCGGCGACTTCCTCGCCGATGCTTACCTCTGGCAGGTCCGTCAGGCTGCGGTGCTCGACCGCGTCACGATTGACGGCGCCCTGATGAACGGCGGCAGCATCCGCGCGGGCATCAAGGCTGGCGCAATCACGGAGGCCGACCTGTTGCGCGTCCTGCCGTACCACAACTACCTGCAGTACGTCACCATGAAGGGCTCGACGCTGCTCGAGATCCTCGAGGCGGCGACGTGCACGACGCCGACGGCGCTCGGCGCCTTCCCGCAGGTGGCCGACATCGTCTATACGGTTGACACGAAGACTCCGTTTGCCAAGGGCGAGCTCTACCCGCATTCCGTCTATTACCGTCCGGCAGCCCCCGGCTCGCGCGTCACGATCACGAGCGTCGGCGGCAAGCCGTTCAATCCGGAGGCGACCTACAACATCGCCGTCCCCGACTTCCTGACCTCCGGCGGCGACTCCTACTACTCCATGCAGGACCCCGCTAAAGTCACCATCCATGATGTCGACTACCTCGACACCGACGCCGTCCGCAACTACCTCAAAGAACTCGGCGGCACGGTCAGCACCGACTACAAGGCACCGCAGGGCCGCATTACCATCCGCTGATCATCAAAACAGCGAATATCTTGTTCCTGAGAAAGAAGAAGGAAGTCCCACGCATCGGGGACTTCTTTTTTTGCATTGCTTTCATGAAGAAATATAAAACATAAGAGGAATGGACATATCGCATGAAAACGAAACGCTCTCTGAAAGTCATGGTACTCGCTGCCCTGACGGCAACTCTCTCAGCTGGCACGGCTTTTGCCGGCGATTTGACGGCCTCCTCGGCGTCGGCGTCATTCAACACGAGCCAGAACATCGACAAGGGCGCGATCACTTTGCAGGAAATGTCGGGCCTCTACATCTATGAGAATTACCTCTACGGCATCCGCATCAATGGGGCAGAGCTGCGCAAGTACATGGAGCATGCGGCTTCATTCTACGGCACGACGCCGGATTACAATTACGACATGATCCAGGGTGTCGACTACACGATCGACATGAATCAGCCGGTCGGCCACCGCATCACGAAGCTCCAGTACCAGGGCAAGGACGTCAAGGACACGGACACCTTCACGATGGCCATCAACGATTACCGCATGAACGGCGGCAGCGGCTATATGGCGGCCATGGGCTACACGGATGGCCGGAAGCCGGAAGTCGTCTTCGACTCCATGCGCAAGTACGGCGATGACGGCCAGATGCGCGCGCTGATGATCCAGTACGTCAAGGACAAGGGCACCATCACCCCGACCTGCGACCACAATTGGTCGGTCATCCCCAAGAAATAAACGACAGGATACGACTGCATAAAAATACGCCAGCCTCATTGAGGTCTGGCGTATTTTTATGCGCGTCATCGGCTCAGAAAGCCGGGACGACAGCGCCTTTATACTTGTTGTTGATGAAATCCTTGATTTCCTGGCTGTGCAGGACTTTCATGAGAGCCTGGATCTCGGGGCGGTTCTCATCGCCCTGGCGTACGGCGACAATGTTGACGTACGGGCTCGTGCTGTCCTCGATGAAGAGCGAATCCTTCGTCGGGTCGAGCTGGACCTGCATGGCGAAGTTGGAGTTGATGATGGCGGCATCGACATCATCGAGCGTGCGCGGAACCTGTGCGGCTTCGACTTCCTGGAACTTGAAGTTCTTCGGGTTCTCCGCGATATCCTGCAGCGTTGCCTTCTCCTTGACGCCGTCCTTGAGCTTCAGGAGGCCGGCTTTCTCGAGAAGGAGCAGGGCGCGGCCGCCGTTCGTCGGGTCATTCGGGATGGAAATCGTAGCGCCATCCTTGAGGTCCTTGAGGTCTTTGACCTTCTTGGAGTAGATGCCCATCGGCTCGATGTGGATGCCGCCGGCGCTGACGAGCTTGACCTCCTTGTGCTCTTCCATGAAGTTCTGGAGATACGGGTCATGCTGGAAGAAGTTGGCATCGAGTTCCTTGTCGTTGAGGGCGAGGTTCGGCTGGACATAGTCGTTGAATTCGACGATGTCGAGCTTGATGCCTTCCTTCTCGAGCAGCGGCTTGGCTGCCTCGAGAATCTCGGCGTGCGGCACAGCCGTAGCGCCTACTTTGAGCGTCTTCGTGCCGCTCGTCTGAGCTGCGCTCGACGAGGACGAAGAAGAGGACTGGCTGCCGCCGCAGCCGGCGAAAGCCAGCGTCGCGACGACGAGCGCAGCGATGAGTGCAAGTACTTTTTTCATGTGGATTCCTCCCTTTGAGTTTATCTCTTGTCCAGGCGTTTGGCGAGCGTGTTGCCGACGAACTGGACGAGCTGAACGAGTACGATGAGGATGACGACGGTGGCCAGCATGATTTCCGGGCGGAAGCGCTGGTAGCCGTAGCGGATGGCGAGGTCACCGAGGCCGCCGCCGCCGACGGCACCGGCCATGGCCGACTCGCCGACGAGGCTGATGATGACGGTCGTGAGCTGCGCGACAATTGAGGACATCGATTCCGGCAGCAGGACCTTCCAGATGATCTGGGCCGGCGTCGCACCCATCGACTGCGCGGCCTCGACGAGGCCGAACGGCACTTCCTTGAGGCTCGTCTCGACCTGGCGGCCGATGAACGGGATCGCGGCGATGACGAGCGGCACCATGGCGGCCGTCGTGCCGATGGCCGAGCCGACGAGCAGGCGCGTGAACGGGATGATGGCGACGAGCAGGATGATGAACGGGATGGAGCGCACGGCGTTGACGATGGCGCCGACAATGCGGTTGACGGCCAGCGACTCGAGGATCTGTCCCTTGCTCGTCGTGTGAAGCAGCACGCCGAGCGGCACGCCGATGATGGTGGCGATGATCATCGAGACGACGACCATGTAGACCGTCTCGCCGAGGGCCTTAGTCAGAAGTGGAATCATGTCTGCGGACATAGCCAATCACCTCCTCTTTGAGATCTTGCTGGCGCAGGTATTGGAGGGCTTCCTGGATTCTCGCCTCCGGCCCCGTGATGCCGATGATCATGCGCCCAAAAGGCGTCGACTTGATCTGGTCGAGGTTGCCGAAGAGCATCGTGACCTCGATCTCCGGGAACTTGCGGATCATGCCGGCCAGCACGGGGTCGTCGGCCGATTCGCCGATGAACGTCAGGCGCAGCAAGAGATATGCGCCGGGCAGCGGCGTCTTCGAGACTTCGCCGCCGCGGAACGCCGCTGGAAGCTCGTTCGAGAGCAGGACGCTGATGAAGTCCTTCGTGATGGGCTTCTGCGGGTTCGTGAAGACCTCGAGGACGGTGCCTTGCTCGGCGATGACGCCGTTCTCGATGACGGCGACCTTGTCGCAGATGTCCTTGATGACCTGCATCTCGTGCGTGATGACGACGACCGTCAGCGAGAGCTTGCGGTTGATGTCCTGGATGAGCTCGAGGATCGAGCGCGTCGTCTGCGGGTCGAGGGCGCTTGTCGCCTCGTCGCAGAGCAGGACTTTCGGCTCGCTCGCGAGTGCGCGGGCGATGCCGACGCGCTGCTTCTGGCCGCCGGAGAGCTGCGAGGGATACTGGTGCGCCTTGTCCGCCAGTCCGACGAGATCCAAGAGCGGCAGCACCTTTTTCTTGATCTCTTCTTCCGGTGTGTGCGAGAGGCGCAGCGGGAACGCGATGTTGTCGTAGACAGTGGCCGAGCTAAGCAGGTTGAAGTGCTGGAAGATCATGCCGATGTTCTTGCGCGCCTTGCGCAGCTCTTTCTCGCTCATGGCCGTCATGTCCTGGCCGTCAACGATGACCTTGCCGGCCGTCGGGCGCTCGAGCATGTTGATGCAGCGGATCAGCGTGGACTTGCCCGCGCCGCTGAGGCCGATGATACCGAAGATCTCGCCGCGCTCGATCGTCAGGTCAATGCCCTTGAGCGCCTTGACGGGACCGGAGGGGCTGTCATACGTCTTCTCGATATGAGACAGCTGTATCATAGAATGAGTTACCTCCTAATCATATTAATCTTATATGTTTTAATAGTAACATAGGAAAGAAATGTTGTCAATACAATCTTACAGACTGCTGCGAGTCCTGACTATGCTATTGTCCATTATAGCATCAAAGGGAGTTATCTCATAGGAGGACAAAGGCGAAATCGAAAAATTTTATCGGCTGTCTTGTAATTGAGAAACATTTTCGATATAATACAGGCAGAGTAATGATGATAATGATTTTCAACAAGAGGTGATGCATTTTGGGACGAGAGGGTTTTGAACAGCTCATGGGCTTCCACGCTGCGCCGCTGCTCGTCGGGCTGCGGCCCGCGAGTCTGCTCTCCTTCCGCAGGGACCGCTTTGATGATTTCGAAGGGCTGCTGGCCTCGTATAAGGCGTGTTTTTCCTGCAAGGGGATCGAAGTCTTCCGCGTAGCGGAGGGAGAGGCGTACACGCTGTTGCTGTTCTACCGGGCAGCATGCCTTCGCCGTCATCTGGAGCAGGCAGAGGTACGGGATTTGCTGCAGGCGTACGGCTATCCGTGTGACGAAGGGCTCGATGTATGCCTCGCGCATCTGCGCCTGCGCATGCAACTCCAGAAATCCTTCCCGCATGAGATCGGCCTGTTCCTTGGCTATCCCGTTGCGGACGTTGTCGGTTTTATCACGCACAAAGGGCAGGATTTCTGCTATAGTGGGTATTGGAAGGTATACGCGAACGAAAGAGAGACGCGGGCGCTGTTCGACCGCTATGCGCACTGCACGGAGGACTTCTGCTCGCGCCTCGAGCAGGGCTGTTCGTTCCCGGATCTCGTCAAAGCCGTTTGAGTCAGAAGAAGCAGATATATTTTTATAGAAGGAAAGGTGATTCTCAATGAGCAAGATCGCAATCATTTACTGGACCGGCACGGGCAATACGCTGGAGATGGCCAGGGCCATCGAGAAGGGTGCCAAGGAGGCCGGCGCCGATGTCGATGTATTCGAGGTAGAATCGTTTGGCGGCGTCGAGCGCCTCAAAGAATACGATGGCCTGATGTTCGGCTGCCCGGCCATGGGGGATGAAGTTCTCGAGGAAGGGGCGTTCGAGCCCTTCTTCGCAGAGGCCGAGAGCCATCTTCGGGGCGTGCCTGTCGCACTCTTCGGTTCCTACGGCTGGGGCGGCGGTGCCTGGATAGAGTCCTGGGCTGAGCGCACGCGCAATGCGGGCGCCAAGCTCATAGGCGACGGCCTTGCCATCGAGAACGCCCCTGATGACGACGGCATCGCCGCGTGCGAAGCCCTCGGCAGAGAGTTTGCCGCATCTCTTTGATGTGGATTTGTACTCCATGTGATACAATAGGCGAGAAGGCATCACAAAACTGACTACGATTGTGATCATAGAGGAGGGCATATCATGATTTTTTCTTCCATCCATGCAAAACAGCAGAGCGTCATGCTGCCGACGGCCGTCGAGAAGGCACTGGATTTCCTGAAGGCGCATGACTTCACGAAGATGGAGCCGGGGCGCTATGCGATCCAGGGCGATGACATCTACGCGCAGGTCTTCGACGCGGAGACGAAGCCGGCAGAGGAGCAGCGTCCCGAAGCCCATGAAAAGTACGCCGACGTACAGTTCCTCGCCTCGGGCCGGGAGCGCCTTGGCTTCACGCCGGACACGGGCCGCTATGAGGTGGCGGAGCGTTTCGATGACCGCGACCTGATCTTCTACAAGAAGGTGGAGAACGAGTGCTTCATCGAAGCGCGCCCCGGCTGCTACAGTGTCTTTTTCCCGGAAGATATCCATCGTCCGGCCTGCGCCTCCGGTCAGCCCATGACCGTGCGCAAGGTTGTCGTCAAGATCAGCGTGAAGTTGCTCTGAGGTTTGTATGACATAAAAAGGTGATTGACCACAGTTGGTCAATCACCTTTTTTGTAGCAGTGTTTTCAGTTGATTGTTCTCATGCTTCGGCTTCTTCGACGATGACGGCGGCTTTATCGGCTGCGAAGACGTCTTTGCGCTGGCCGTTGAGCTTGTACTGGATGGTCAGGATGAGCAGGCCGGAGACGAGCATGGCGGCACCCATGATGAAGTAGCCGGCATCAAAGGAACCCGTGTTGACCTTGACCCAGGCCATCATGTTCGGGCCGACCCAGCCGCCGAGGTTGCCGCAGGAGTTGATGAGGGCAACGGAGCCGGCGGCAGCAGGACCCGTGAGGAACGTCGTCGGGATGGTCCACCAGACGCCCATGGCGGCGTGGATGCCGATGGCGGAGAGGCAGACGAGGGCGAGTGCGACGGGCAGGCTCTGAGCAAAAGGCGAGAGGCCGAGGCCGACAGCACCGACGAAGAGCGTGCAGGCGACGTGCCAGACCTTGTCACCCGTCATCGTGGCCGTTTTGCTGATGACGAGCTGGACGAGCAGTGCGGCCGTCATCGGGATGGCGATGGCACCGCCGAGCAGCGAGGTCGAGAGGCCGGAGAGTTCTTTGAGAACGGTCGGCATCCAGAAGTAGAAGCCCCAGAAACCGACGACCCAGAGGAAGTAGATCAGGCAGAGCTTGAGGACTTTCGGGTCATGGAATGCTTCGAGAACCGTGTATTTCTTGCGGGACTGCATGGCAGCCTGCTCTTTGTTGAAGTTGTCCGTCAGGTATTTTTTCTCGGCGTCCGTGAGCCAGCTGACCTGGTCCGGGCGGTCCTTGACGCAGAAGAAGAAGAAGACAGCGAAGGCGAGGGCCGGGATGGCTTCGAGGATGAAGAGCTCCTGCCAGCCGTGCAGGCCGAAGAAGGAACTCTCGAGCAGCACGCCGGCAATCGGCGCGCCGATAATGTTCGAGAGCAGCAGCGACGTCAGCATGAGGCTCGTGGCGCGGGCGCGCTCACTGGCCGTGAACCAGCGCGGGAAGAGCACGGAGTAGATGACCGGGTAGAGGCTGGCCTCCGACGCGCCCAAGAGGAAGCGGCAGAGGAAGAACTGGAACTCGGTCGAGATGAACGCCATGAAGACGCAGACGAGGCCCCAGGTGAACATGATGCGCGCGATCCACTTCGTCGCGGAGAAGTGCGAGGCGACGAGCGAGCCCGGAATCTCGAAAATCAGGTAGCCGACGAAGAAGATGCCGGCACCCATACCGAAGACTTCCGGCGTGATCCACGGCAGGTCTGCTGTCATCGTGAGCTTTGCGTAGGCGACATTGACGCGGTCGATGCAGGCGATGATCGAGACGAGGAAGACCGGCAGGATGATGCGCCAGTCGCGCGCTCGCTTGAGATGGGCAAGATTGACGTTTGCTGCTTGTTCCATGGTGATACCTCCAAGATAATAGAAATGATAGATGAGATGAAAGCAGTCATAAGGTTTCTCAGGGCTGTTCCGAGTGATGGACTAAAAATAAAAAATCCGTCCCTCTAAAAGGGACGGATTGATTTCCGCGTTACCACCCAAGTTCCGTGCCAAAGCACGACGCTCTGACATACTCAGGCATTCGTAAGGTTCACGACGTACCATCATACGCGGCTCCTGTAACGGGGAGCAGTCGTGGCCGCTTACTCTGGTTCAGCGCCATGCCTCGAGGATGATTTTCGGCTTCCTGCTCATCACCGGCTTTCACCATGCCCGGCTCGCTATGCATCAGCAACAGAAGTCTACTCTTTCCTGTCTTCAGCTGTATTCGTTATGTGAACTGTTGTTTTGATTACGGGTATTATCATAGCGCTCGTATGTAATGTTGTCAATAGCTGCTTCGGAAAAAATTGCAGATTTTTTCGGGCAGCTGGCGGGTGTGCTGGCGGATGATGGCGCTCGGATGATGGCGCCTGGATGATGGCGCTCTTAGAAAATATTTGCCTGAAAGGTTCGGTTTTTACGCGATGAGAGAGGATTTTGGCCGTGTTTTATAGTATAATAATAACAAGCAGAAAGGAACGATGGACATGATTTTTGAACGGGAAGCCGTCATCCACGACGAGGGCGGTATCCATGCGCGCGTCGCGGCGATGATCGTGCAGCGCGCACAGGAACTCTGCAAGCGCTACGACTGCCACCTCTATCTGCGCAGTGCGCGCAGCGAGCGCTGTGAGATGCACAGCCTCATGAAGCTCGTGGCCCTCAAGGTCGCACAGGGCGATTCGGTCTTCGTGTCGGCGGAGGGAGACAACGGGCGGCAGGCCGTCATCGAGATGGTGCGCTTCCTCGAGAGCGACTTCATCATGAACAAGGCTTCGGAGATCCACGGCGTCGACAAGCTGCTGCACGAGAATGCCCTGATGCAGGAACGCCTGCAGATGATCCTCGAGGCGGTGCAGGACGGCATCTGCGTCGTTGACCGCAGCGGCGAGATCACCTACGTCAATCCGTCGTATCTGCGCATTGTCCACAAGACGCCGGAGATGGTCATCGGTCAGAACGTCTTCGAGACGGCTGCTGACGGCAACCGCTGCGCCGTGCTGCGCTCTGGCATTGCGCGCATTGGCAGCATCCGCCACAAGAAGGACGGCACGACGATCGTCGCCAATGTCAACCCAATTTTCGTCGATGGCGAGATTGCCGGCGTCGTCTCGGTCATCAAGGACATCACGGAAATCCAGACGTTGATGGAGCGCCTGTCGCAAGTCTCGGCCAAGGCGGAGTACCTCGAGCAGGAGCTCCTGCGCACCAAGAAGACGGCGCAGGCTTTTGCCAACTACATCGGCAAGAGCGGCAAGGTCGTCGACGTGCTGGCGCTGGCCTCGAAGGCGGCGGACTCCTCGGCCAATGTCCTGATTCGCGGCGAGAGCGGCACGGGCAAAGAGGTCATCGCGGAGGGCATCCACTATGCGAGCGGACGACGTCGCGGCCCCTTCATCCGCGTCAACTGCGGCGCCATCCCCGGTGCCCTGCTCGAGTCAGAGCTCTTTGGCCACGAGAAGGGTGCTTTCACCGGTGCCGTGCGCCGCAAGCTCGGCAAGTTCGAGCTCGCTAACCGCGGCACGATCTTCCTCGACGAGATCGGGGAGCTCGACAAGAACCTGCAGGTCAAGCTCCTGCGCGTCTTGCAGCAGAAGGAATTCGACCGCGTCGGCGGTGAGGAAACCATTCACGTCGATGTGCGCATCATCGCGGCGACGAACCGCGACCTCGAGGCGATGGTCCGCGAGGGCACTTTCCGCGATGACCTCTACTACCGCCTCAACGTCATCCCCATCATCCTGCCGCCGCTGCGCGACCGCCCCGACGATATCCCCTTGCTCGTTGAGCACTTCATCGAGAAGATCAGCAAGGAGAACAAGAAGGCGGTGCGCGGCATCACGCCGGACGCCATGCAGATGTTCATGCACTACCGCTGGCCCGGCAATGTCCGCGAGCTCGAGAATGTCATCGAGCGCGTGATCACGCTGATGGATACGGACCTCATCACGGCAGCCATGCTGCCTTCTTATATAAAGGGCGACATCGCCGGACGCGAGGTGCAGAGCCTCGCCGATGACACCGTCCTCCCGTGGGAAGAGTACGAGAAGCAAATCATTGCAAACGCCCTTCGCCAAGGAACGAGCTTCAACGGCGCGGCCAAACTGCTGCGCATCAGTCACAAGACCGTGGCGGCCAAGGCGCGGAAATACGGCTTGGTATAATTTACCAAGTATTGGTAAAAATTACCAAGCAAAATCGCAGTTTTGGTAAAATTTACCCAAACCCATATCGGAGAACGTCGGATGAAGGCGGAACAATCCGAAAGCAAAAGAGGATATGATCTCGGAAGCCTTGTGTACAAGGCCTGATGGGTCAAAATAAAAAATCCTGCTTGGAGGGAAAAGTTGGCACGCATCTTGCATTATTTATAAGTGCTGATTATGTTCCTGTAACGACAGGGAAAGTAAGATTAATGGTTTTAAGATTGGAGAGGTTCAAATGACTCAGAAAACGATTACGATTGAAAACAAGACTGGTATCCACGCTCGCCCGGCTTCTATCTTCGTTCAGACGGCTACGAAGTTCAAGTCCAAGATCCAGCTGCAGGCTAAGGGCAAGACAATCGATGCAAAGAGCATCCTCATGATCATGAGCATGGGTCTCGTCAAGGGCACGGAAGTCACGATCATCGCAGACGGCCCGGATGAAGCAGAGGCAGTCAAGGCTCTGAAGGACCTCATCGACTCCAAGTTCGGCGAGGAATAATTTCGGATTCGAGCGCGATAAGCGAACAGAAGAGGCGAGTGACCTTCCTCCGGCTCCGGCGGGAGGGAGGTCATTTGCGTATGTGCAGGGAATGCACGCGAATGCAGGGAATTTTTCAGGGGGAAAGTAAAATGGCAGAAATCATTCGTGGTAAAGGCGTCATCTCCGGTATCGCCATGGGCAAGATCATGCTCGCAGGCCAGAACCTTGACGGCTATCTCGTCAACTACAAGCCGGAAGACAAGGCGACGGAGAAGCAGAAGGCACAGGATGCCCTGATGGCTGTCGCAGAGATCCTGCGCGAGAGCATCGAGAAGCTCAAGAGCAAGGACATGAAGGAGCAGGCCGCCATCATGGAAGCACACCGCATGATGGTACAGGATCCGATGATGGCCGACAACATCATGGCTAAGATCGAGGAGCTCGGCAATGCGCCGCAGGGCGTCCTCAAGGCTGCGGAAGAGCAGGCCGTCATGTTCGAGCAGATGGAGGACGAGTACTTTGCAGCCCGCGCTGTTGACCTGCGCGATGTCGGCAAGCGCGTCGCCAAGTACATCCTCGGCGTCAAGGAGCCGGAGATCGGTGACGAGAAGGTCATCCTCTGCGGCCGTGAGATTGAGCCGTCCGTCATCGCCGGCATGGAGACGGAGAAGATCGCCGGCGTCCTGCTCGGCTCGGGCAGCACGACGGCCCATGCCGTCATCATCGCCAAGGCGCGCGCAATCCCGACGATCGTCGGCCTCAACAAGGAAGACCGCATCGACCGCATCGCGGATGGCGACCACGTCATCATGGACGGCGAGCGCGGCGAGATCGTCATCAATCCGGCACCTGAAGACATCGCCAGCTACGACGAGAAGATCAAGAAGCAGAAGGAACTCGCCGAGCACTACGCTGCTCTCAAGGACCTGCCGGCTGTCACGACGGATGGTGTCAAGGTCGACCTCATGGCCAACATCGGCACGCACATGGACGTCGACAACGCGCTGAACTACGGTGCAGAGGGCGTTGGCCTGTTCCGCTCCGAGTTCGTCTTCATGGGCCGTCAGGACATCCCGACGGAGGAAGACCAGTTCAAGGCCTACAAAGAGGCCATCGAGAAGTGCAAGGGCAAGCTCTGTGTCATCCGCACGATGGATATCGGCGGTGACAAGCCGCTGCCGTACCTCAACATCCCGGAGGAGGAGAATCCGTTCCTCGGCTATCGTGCCGTCCGCATCAGCCTGCAGCGCCGTGACCTCTTCCTGCCGCAGCTCAAGGCCATCCTGCGCGCCGGCGTCTACGGCAAGGCAGCCATCATGATCCCGATGATCATCAACGTGGCGGAGTTCAAGAAGGTCAAGGAGTTCATCGAGGAAGCAAAACTCGAGCTCGCGCATGAGGGCAAGGCGTACTCTGACGATGTCCAGGTCGGCATCATGGTCGAGACGCCGGCAGCAGCCATCATGACGCCGGTACTTGCCAGGTACGTTGACTTCTTCTCCATCGGCACGAACGATCTTGTCCAGTACACGCTGGCAGTCGACCGCGGCAATGCGAATATTTCCTATCTCTACAACCACTTCAACCCGGCTGTGCTGCGCCTTGTACAGCGCACGATCACGAGCGCTCGTGAGAACGGCATCTGGGCCGGCATGTGCGGCGAGATGGCGTCGGATCCGAACGCCGCTGTCCTGCTCATGGCTATGGGCATCAACGAGCTCTCGATGAGTGCACCGTCAATCCCGCGCGTCAAGGAGAAGATCCGCTCCATCAGCTCCGTCAAGGCCAAGGAGATCCTGGCTGATGTCATGACGATGGAAGACGGCGACGACATCCGCAACTACCTCCAGAAGATTCTCGGCTGATTCACTTGAAGCAGTCGTGCAATAAAAGGGCCTCCCTTGCGGGAGGCCCTTTTGTTGCTCGTGGCTGGACAAAAAAGATGCTGTAGAGTAAACTGGTGTAGTGTGAACCACAAGGAATTGTATCCCTGTAAAAGGGAATAGGAGGGATAATTTTTGGAAAAAAGAGGAAGTTTTTCGACGCGCCTGGGCTTCATCCTGGTCTCGGCGGGCTGTGCCATCGGACTCGGCAATGTCTGGCGCTTCCCGTACATCACAGGCCAGTATGGCGGCGCCTCGTTCGTGCTCATCTATCTCGTCTTCCTGGCCATCCTCGGCCTGCCCATCATGGTCGCAGAGTTTGCCGTCGGACGCGCGAGCGTCCGCAGTGCAGCCATGTCGTTCGACGTGCTCGAGCCGAAGGGAACGAAGTGGCATCTCTACAAGTACGGTGCCATCGCGGGCAACCTGCTGCTCATGATGTTCTACACGACCGTCTCGGGCTGGATGTTCTACTATCTCTACAAGATGGCGACAGGCGCCTTTGACGGCATGGATGCAGAGGCTGTCGGCACCGTCTTCGGCGGCCTGCTCGCCGACCCCGTGACGATGGCCGGCTGCATGATCCTCGTCGTCGTGCTCTGCGGTGGCGTCTGCTACCTCGGTGTCGAGGCCGGCGTCGAGCGCATCACGAAGTTGATGATGGCGGCCCTGCTCGTCCTGATGGTCGTGCTGGCCATCAACTCCATCATGCTGCCGAACAGCGAGATCGGCCTCAAGTACTACCTCTATCCGGACTTCAGCAAGGTCGTGGAGTACGGCGTGCAGGAGGTCGTCTTCGCGGCGATGGGGCAGGCCTTCTTCACGCTGAGCCTCGGCATCGGCGCGCTCGCCATCTTCGGCAGCTACATCGGCAAGTCGAAGCGGCTGACGGGCGAGGCTGTCTGGGTCATCGTGCTCGACACCTTCGTCGCCATCATGGCCGGCCTCATCATCTTCCCGGCCTGCTTCAGCTACGGCGTCAATCCGGGCAGCGGCCCGAACCTGCTGTTCGTCACCTTGCCGAACGTATTCAACCACATGCCGTTCGGCCACTTCTGGGGCGCGATGTTTTTCCTGTTCATGGCCTTTGCCTCGATGTCGACGGTCATCGCCGTGTTCGAGAATCTCATCTGCTGTTTCCTCGAGCTTTTGCGCAAGGACCGCAAGATCATCATCCGCTGGGGCATGCTCGTCATCATCCTGCTCTCGATGCCCTGCGTCCTGGGCTTCAACCTCTGGAGCGGCTTCACGCCGTTCGGCCCGGGGTCGAATGTCCTGAGCCTCGAGGACTTCATCGTCAGCAACAACCTGCTGCCGCTCGGCAGCCTCGTCTACCTGGCCTTCTGCACGAGCCGCTACGGCTGGGGCTGGAATAACTTCATCAAGGAGGCCGACACCGGCAAGGGCATGGCCTTTCCAAAGTGGATCCGCTTCTACGCGACCTGGATCCTGCCGCTGATTGTCCTCTACATCTTTGTAGCGGGCTACTACGCGATGTTCTTCAAGTAAGCGGGATGACATTTGGGTGTGAATCTGTGAGAACGGAAAGGGATGGGATGATGCGAAAGAACATGAGCCGCTTTTGGCTGCTCGTTCTGCTGCTATTTGCTCTGTCGACTGCCGCAATCGTGGCGGGCTGCGGCAAGGCGCAGAGCGGCGATGGCGCAGGTCAGACAGCGAAGGAGCAGACGCTCGACGAGAAGGTCGATGCGATTGTCGACTCGATGATGACGACGGAGAAGGTCGGCCAGATGGTCATGATCGGCGTCCAGGGGACGGATGTCACGGATGACAGCCTCTACATGCTGCACCAGTACCACATGGGTGGCGTCATCCTATTTGACCGCAACATGGAGTCGGCCGACCAGACGAAGAAGCTCATCGCGGACCTGCAGGCGAAGGCGGACCAGAAGGTGCCGCTCTTCATCGGCGTCGATGAGGAGGGCGGCCAGGTCGTGCGCGGCAAGTCGTTCCTGACGCCGCCGCCGTCGGAGCAGGAGATCGGCAGGAGCGGTGAGGTAACGCGCGCGGAGGAGTCGGCCCGCCAGACGGCGGAGAAGCTCAAGAAGCTCGGCTTTAACGTCAACTTCGCGCCGGTCGCCGATGTCGGCGAATACGCGCGCTCGTTCAGTGCGGATCCCGAGCAGGCGGCCAAGTTCGTCGAGGCTGCCGCACAGGGCTACGAACAGCAGCACATGATGTACGCGCTCAAGCACTTCCCGGGCATCGGCCGCGGCACGGTCGATTCGCACGAGGACATCTCTTCCATCACGGCCACGAAGGCGGAGCTCCTGAAGCGCGATATCGTGCCGTTCCAGAAGGTCATCGATGAGCGCCAGAGCGAGGACTACTTCGTGCTCGTCTCGCACCTGCGCTATCCGGCGCTCGACGGAGAGAACCCCGCGAGCCTCTCGAAGGCCATCCAGACGGACTTCCTGCGCGGTGAGCTAGGCTACCGCGGCCTCATCATCACGGATGACGTCGAAATGGGCGCACTCGCGAAGCACTACAGCTTCCGCGAACTCGGCGTCAAGGCTGTCGAAGCCGGCTCAGATATCGTGCTCGTCTGCCACGAGTACCCGCATGAGACGGACGTCTACCTCGGCCTCTTGGACGCCGTTGAGGACGGCACGATCCCGATGGAGCGTGTCGACGAGTCGGTGCGCCGCATCGTCAAGGCAAAGCTGCTGCACGCGCAGTCTTGAGCAATGAGACAATCCAACATCCGATGATAAAAGACGCTCTGACATTTCAGGTCAGAGCGTCTTTTTTGCGCCGTATTCTCTTATCATGCCGCTCAGCTGCGCCGCACGGGGGCGAACTCGATCTCAGGCACGTGGTCGATGAGGTTCATCTCGTGGGCGAGCTTGTAGAAGGTCCTGAGGCCGTCGAGGTAGTCGTCGGCGAGGTCCCAGCGGATGATCGGGCCGAGATACTCCTCGAGCTGCTCGTAGGTGAAGGCGGGTTTCTTCGGCAGGATCTCGCGGATGGCCGCGTCCTTGTGCGCTTCTGCTGTCTGGAAGGCCGTGTGGATGCGGTCGTAGACGAGCTGCAATGCTTCTGGATGGCTCTCGGCGAAGCGGCGGCTGGCGACCCAGAGCGCGTAGACCATCTTCTTGCCCGTTATCTTCTTCCACTCGAGGCCGAGGTCGTAGTAATAGTAGCCCTCGCGCGGGTGGTGGTAGAGCCAGAGCGCGTCGTCGCCGATGAGCAGAGAGGCTGTCGCGTCGTCAGGGATTGGGTCTTCCGGCGTGATGTGACGCACGTAGTAGTTCGGGATGGCGCCGTAGGCGAGGCGCAGGATGATCTTCAAGAGGCAGTGCGATGTCGCCGACTTGGCCGTCAGGATGATCTTGTCGTCCTTCAGGGACTCGATGGGCTTGCGCGAGGCGAGCAGGATGCTCTCGACATCGCCGTCCGTCGAGACACAGACATCCGGTACGACGACGAGTTCCTCACTGTGGCGGGCGTAGACGATGGACGAGACATTGCTGACGTCGAGGCGGTGGTTGACGATGTCGCTGTTGAGCTCCGCCGGTACACCGCGTGTGAGCTGGAGGCCGTCCGCTGCGCCGTGCGCATAGCTCCAGGTCAGCGGCAGGACGTTCAGGAAGTTGATGTGTCCAATCCTTGGACAGGTCATAGAATATCCCCTTTCTTGTTTCATGGTCTCTTTCATTATACACGTTGCTCCTGCGAAAATATATGGATTTCTCATGTATACGGTATTTTTCGGGGATGATGTCTGCTGTCTTGAACCTGCTAGCCCAATATGTTACAATTATCGTGATTATAGTTGATTTCATCAACTGGACATTTGCTGATACATATCTGCCAAGGGATAGGCAGATAATGGGAGGGATCGCTCATGGATGAGTATATCAACATAGGACGCTGGTTTTCGGTGCTTCATCGCCGCTCACAGATCTTTGTTGTCGAGGCGTGCGAGAAGCTGCATCTGACGTACTCGGAGTACGTCATGCTGCTGCGCATCTACGACCACGAGGGTGCGCGGCAGGATGAGCTCGCCGCGATGCTCTACCTCGACAAGGCCGTCGTGACACGCACGATGACGATGCTCGAGAAGAAGGGGCTCGTCTACCGCGAGCAGGATGCGCGCGACAAGCGCGCTAAGCACGTCTACCTGACGGACTACGGCAAGGAGCAGCACGCTTACCTGCGCAATGTCATCCAGCGCTGGGTTGACTACCTCGTGGAGGACATGGAGCCCGCGGAAGTCGAGGTCATCGTCAAGGGCTTCGACCATCTCGTCGACCGGGCCTGCCGCGCCGACATCCGCAAGCTGGCGCGCGATATACCGGAGGTAGAAATGACAAGGGGGAACGGTCATGCAGAATCGTAAGGGACTGGCGCTCGTACTCGCGTTCGTTGTCGCACTCTCGGCCGCCGGCTGCGGCCAGAAGGCGGCGCCTGCAGAGAAGGCGCCGCTCGTCAAGACGCAGCAGGCCGGCAGCGGCATGGAGGCTGACACGGGCACGTACGCTGGTACGGTGCGCGGCCGCTATGAGACGAACCTCGCCTTCCAGGTCGGCGGCCAGATCCTCGCGCGCAATGTGCAGGAGGGCAGCCGCGTCAGGGCGGGCGACACGCTGATGGTCATCAACGCCAAGGACGTCGTGCAGCAGTCGAATGCCGGTGACGCGCAGGTCGCGCAGGCCCGCGCGCAGCTCGACCTGGCACAGCGCAACCTCGCGCGCTACAGTGAGCTCTACCAAGAGGATGCTGTCGCGGCCTCTGTGCTCGACCAGTACCAGGCCAATTACGATGCGGCCTTTGCGACGTACCAGCAGGCGCTCGCCACGGCCGCGCAGGGCCACAATGCCCTCGGCTACACGAATCTGACGGCTGGCGCTGACGGCGTCATCTCGAAGATCACGGCAGAGGAGGGGCAGGTGGTCGCGGCCGGCCAGACCGTCATGACGCTCGTGCAGACGGATGAGCTTGAGGTGGAGATCGCCGTCCCGGAGAACCACATCGATGATGTGGCAGTCGGCACGCCGGTCAAAGTTTCGTTCTGGGCGCTCTCTCAGGAAGTGGACGGCACGGTGCGCGAAGTTGCGCCGATGGCGGACAGCACTTCGCGTACCTACAAAGTGCGCGTCTCCGTTCCGAACCCGCCGGAGGGCATGCAGCTCGGCATGACGGCCAGTGTGGCTGTCCGGCAGTCGGACGGCAACGCCTCTTCAGGTGCCGTCCTGCCGCTCTCGGCCATCTACCAGACGGATGACGCGCCCGAGGTATGGGTCGTCACGGACGACAACACCGTTGCCCTGAAGAGCGTCGAGGTCGAGAACTTCGGCGACAACACGGTCCTCGTGCACGGCCTCGCGCCGACGGATGTCGTCGTGACGGCCGGCGTCCATAAACTCCGTGAGGGCCAGGCCGTGCGGACGGAGGCGGACAAATGAGAAATCTGACAGAAGTCTCCCTGAAGAACAAGGTGCTCGTCTGGTACTTCATCATCGTGACGGCTATCGGCGGCATCTTTGCCTACAACAAGCTCGGCCGCATGGAGGACCCGCAGTTCACGATACGCCAGATGGTCGTCTCGGCCGCCTGGCCGGGCGCGACGGCGCAGGAGATGCAGGAGCAGGTCACGGACAAGCTCGAGAAGAAGCTCCAGGACACGCAGGGACTCGACAACATCAAGAGTGAGACGCGCGCGGGCCAGACCATCATCTACGTCGAGCTCTCCGATGAGGTCGCGAAGGAAAAGGTGCGCGACACCTGGAAGGATGTGCGCAATCTCTGCGAGGACGTCAAGCGCGAACTGCCGCAGGGCGTCTACGGCCCGTACTACAACGACCGCTTCGACGATGTCTACGGCTCGATCTACGCCGTGACAGGCGACGGCTACTCGTATGAGGAGATGCGCCAGCAGGCCGAGAAGACGCGGCGACTGCTCCTCAATGTGCCGAGCGTCCAGAAAGTCGAACTCGTCGGCGAACAGGAGGAGAAGGTCTACATCGAGATGGACCGCGCCAAGCTCTCCGAGCTCGGCATCAGCCCGCAGGTCATCATGAACGCGCTCGCACAGCAGAATGACATGACGCCAGGCGGCATGGTCGAGACGGACTCCGACAACGTCTACGTGCGCGTGTCGGGCCAGTTCGACGATGTCGAGGCCATCCGCCAGATGCCCGTGAATGCGGGCGGCAAGGTGCTGCGGCTCGGCGATATCGCCAAGGTCGAGCGCCGCTTTGAGGAGCCGGCTGCGCCGAAGATGTACTACAACGGCGAGCCGGCCATCGGCATCGCCGTCTCGATGGAGGACGGCGGCAATATCCTGAAGCTCGGCGATGATCTCAAGGCGGAGATCGGCAAGATCCAGCAGGACATGCCCGTCGGCCTCGAGATCCACCAGGTATCTGACCAGCCGAGCGTCGTCGCAGAGTCCATCCACGACTTCGTCAAGACGCTCGTCGAGGCCATCGTCATCGTGCTGGCCGTCAGCTTCCTGTCGCTTGGCTTCCGCACGGGCCTCGTCGTCGCGGGCTGCATCCCGCTCGTGCTCTGCGGTACCTTCGTCGTCATGTACGCTGTGGGCATCGACCTGCACAAAGTCTCGCTCGGCTCGCTGATCATCGCGCTCGGCCTGCTCGTCGATGATGCCATCATCGCCGTCGAGATGATGAGCGTCAAGCTCGAGATGGGCAACAGCCGCTTCGACGCGGCCTGCTACGCCTTCCGCGCGACGGCTAAGCCGATGCTGACGGGCACGCTCATTACCTGCTGCGGCTTCATCCCCGTCGCCTTTGCGAAGGGCATGGCCAGCGAGTTCTGCAGTGCGCTCTTCCCGGTCATCGCGACGGCGCTCTTGCTCTCGTGGATCGTCTCTGTCATGGTCGCGCCGCTCTACGGCTACTACCTGATCCGCGTCGAGGTCAAGAAGGATGCTGAGGGGCATATTGACCCGTACCAGAGCCGCTTCTACACGTGGTTCCGCAAGGTGCTCACCATCTTCCTGACGCATCGCAAGGTCGTGCTCATCGCGACGGCCGGCGTATTCTTCCTCTCGCTCTTCATGATGACGTTCATCAAGCAGGAGTTCTTCCCGCCGTCGCTGCGCCCGGAGATCCTCGTAGAGCTCAAGCTGCCGGAGGGCTCCTCGATGGAGGCCTCGCAGGCCGTCTGCGACCGCATGTCGGACTTTTTGCAGGAGCGCAGTGACAAGCTCGAGAACTACTCGTATTACGTCGGCCAGTACGCGCCGCGCTTCGTGCTGACGGTCGACCCGAAGGCCGCAGCTGACAACTGTTCGCAGTTCGTCATCGTCGCGAAGGACACGAAGGCCCGCGAGGCGCTGGCCAAGGATCTCCAGGATGCCTTTGCCGGTGAGTTCTCCGACGTCAGCGGCAACATCCAGTTCATCCAGACGGGCCCGCCGGCCAATCATCCTGTCATGCTGCGCGTCTCTGGCTACACAGTCGAACAGGCGAAGGCGACGGCGGCCGAGGTCGCGGACATCCTCGCCGAGGATCCCAACAACACGAATATCCAGACGGACTGGGGCCAGAAGAGCAAGGTCGTCCACCTCGAGCTCAATCAGGACAAGCTGCGCAGCATGGGCGTGACGACGCAGGCCGTCTCGCAGATGCTCTACACGGAGATCACGGGCGCCAAGGCGGCGGAATTCTACACGGGAGACCGCACGATCGACATCGACCTGCGGCTCGCGGCTGTTGACCGCCAGAACATCGCCGAGCTCAAGAATCTGCCGATCTACCTCGGCCAGGCCGGCTATGTGACGCTCGACCAGATTGCGAAGATCTCGTACGAAGGTGAGGACGGCCTCATCAAGCGCTACGACCTCATGCCGACCGTCACGGTCAGCGCCGATGTCAAGACGGGCACGGCCAACGATGCGACGAAGAAAGCGTACGAGGCGACGCAGGACCTGCGCGATGATCTGCCGCTCGGCTGTTCCATCGAAGCGGCCGGCACGCTCGAGGACAGCGACAAGTCAGTCGGCTTCCTCGTCAAGCCGATACCAGTCATGGTATTCCTGATCATGACGCTCCTGATGTTCCAGCTGCGCAGCTTCAAGGACATGGTCCTGACCGTCCTGACGGCGCCGCTCGGCATCATCGGCGTGGCCATCGGCATGCTCGTGCTCGACAAGGCCATGGGCTTCGTCGCCATCCTCGGCGTGCTCGCGCTCTTCGGCATGATCATCCGCAACTCGGTCATCCTCATCGACCAGATCCAGAAGCATCTGGAGGCGGGCGAAACGCCGTGGGATGCCGTCGTCGACTCCGCTGTGCTGCGCTTCCGCCCCATCATGCTGACGGCTGCAGCCGCCATCCTCGGCATGCTGCCCCTGATGACGAGCGCCTTCTGGGGGCCGATGGCCGTCGCCATCGCCAGCGGCCTGCTCGTCGCCACGGTCTTGACACTGCTCGTGCTGCCGACGATGTACGCTGCGATGTACAAGATACAGAAGCCGTAATCCCATCAAAAAAGGTTCCACTCATCGGAGTGGAACCTTTTTTGATGGGGCAGGGCAGTCACGGCAGATTGGGGATGCTGCGGCTGATGGCCGTGTGGCGGATGATGTCGTCGACGCGCAGGTCAACGGCGAGCTCCTGCTTGTTAAGCGTCTCGGCCTGGGCGAGCTCATCTGGGTCATCGTTCTTGATGCCCGCGAGGAAGTGCTGCCATGCCTTGAGCGTCAGCTCCGTGGCCTGCTGACGCTGGTCAGCGAGGTAGCGGGCACCGGGCGGCACCTCGACGCTCGCGAGCTCCTGCTGGCGAGCCTGCAGAGTCGGGATGACTTCCTTCTCGACCAGTGCCTCAAGCCCCGCCTTCTGCTCGGCCGTGAATGTGCCGGAACTCGTCTGGCTCAGTGCGGCAAAGCGGGCCTTGTAGGCGGTGAGCTTCTCGTTGTAGGAGGCGACGATGTTCTTCGTCGCCTCGCTGTACTTGGCGATGTCCTCGTTGTGCAGCGGCGTGATGGCGTCGAGGTAGTCGCGGTAATTCTTGAGATAGGTGACTTGCCAGTGGCCGTCCGTCGCCTGCTCCATGGCGGCCTCGAGCGTGAAGGATGTGCCCGTCCAGTCGTCGCGCACCTCGATCTCAGCCGTTGCCGCCGTGCCGTCGCGCGTGACCTTGCCGATGCCGACAAGCGAAGTGTTGCGCATCTGGCTGCGCGCGAGGAAGCGCTCGTAGTCGATGCCGAGCTGGCGCCCCTTGAGGATGTCCGTGCCTTCAGGCAGGCTCCACTCGCCCGAGCTCACGCGCCGCAGGATCGTGTCCTGCGTGCCGCTCGTGAGCTGCGGCTTGACCGTGATGTAGAACTTCTCGTAGGCGGCCTTGTTGACAGCTGTCAGCGTTGTGTCGTAGGAGAGCAGGTCTGCCGTCAGGTCGTCGTAGCCGCGCGAGGTCACGAGGTCGAGGTTGACGTAGTGCCGGAAGCTGTCGGCATCCTTCTTCTGGACGGCAATCGCCGCCTGCTCGAGTGCGTATTCCGGTGTGCGCTTCTCGGCATACGAATGCCAGCCGAAGAAGGCGCCGAGCGCGAGGATCAGCAGCACGAGGATCAGGAGAGCCTGGCGTCGCCTCCTGATCCTGCGCCTCTGTATGGTCTTTTCCCAAGTATAATCATCCATCTGGCAAATTCCTTTCTGTCTGTGTGATTCCATTATACTATACGAGGCGGCAGGCGTCCAAAAAATCGCCAGCACTCATATGTTTTCCTTGTAATATCTGGTAGAATAGTGAGATAGAGAATAGAATCTCATGCGTTTGTGCTTTGGAGGAAATGTTTTTTATGAAATGGGTCAACCACCAGGTCCTGACGGGCGTCATTGTCTATGCGGCCACGGACGATATGCTGCTGACTATCTACAGCATGGCGGGGGCAATCTTCCCCGACAAGGTCGAGGGCAATCCGCATGCGGGCAATTACTGGAGCTGGCGCAGCCGCCACCGCGGCTGGTCGCACTGGCCGCTCTTGTACCTTGGGCTGATCTTTTTCCTGAGCAGGCTCGAGGAGGGGCAGCTGACTGCCTTGCCGACGGCCGACCTCACGACAATCGGCATCTACATCTGCATCGGCGCGCTCTTGCACATCGCCGAGGACGCCGTCTGCGGCAAGGTGCCTCTCCTGACGCCGTACCAGAAAGTCGGCGTCAGGCTCTTCAAGGTCGGCTCCGTGCCGGAGTACCTCTTCACGATTGCAGCTGTCCTGCTCTGCTACGGCCTGCGCACGCATTTTTCTTTTTTGAGCTGACTTGCGCTGAGATATGAGATTGAGGGATAGATTAGGGAAGGGGAGTCACGATGACGGACTATCGCACACACACGAAGAAGACGAGCAAGATCCTGCGCCTCATGGCCGAGAAATACCCAACAAAAGAAGCCGTTTACGAGAAGCTCATCTACCTGCAGTCGTATCTCTCGCTGCCGAAGGGCATCGAGCACTTCATGAGCGACTTGCACGGCGAGTATGCCTCGTTTTTCCACATCCTTAACAACTGCTCCGGCGTCATCCGCGAGAAGGTCGACTACGTCTTCGGCGTGCGGCTGACGGAGGAAGAGAAGGCGGAGTTCTGCACGCTCATCTACTACCCGAAGGAGAAGATCGACCAGATGCGCACGGAGCGGCGCGCGACGCCGTCGTGGTACCGCGAGAACCTCTCGCGCCTGCTCGAGCTCGCCAAGCTCATGAGCTACAAGTACCCGGCTTCGAAGGTCAGCGGCTTCATCCCCGACCGCTACGCATCGGTCATCGTCGAGCTCATGAACACGCGCCCGGAGGCCGACCAGGCTCAGTTCCTCTACCTCAAGAAGCTCCTCAATACCATCGTGCAGATTGACAGCGGCGCTGACTTCATCGAGGCGTTCACCGTTCTGATCAAGCGGCTGGCCGTCGACCGGCTCCACATCGTCGGCGATTTCTTCGACCGCGGCAACCGGCCCGACGCCATCCTCAACCTGCTCATGGAGCACCCCGCCGTCGACATCCAGTGGGGCAACCATGATGTGCTCTGGATGGGCGCGGCGCTCGGCAGTGAGGCCTGCATCGCGACGGTCGTGCGCAATTCCCTGCGCTATCAGAATACCGACGTGCTTGAGCGCGGCTACGGCATCAGCCTGCGGCCGCTGACGACGTTTGCCTCGCACATCTACCCCGACGAAGCGCCCTTGAAGGCGGCGGAGCACGCCATCACGATCATGATGTTCAAGCTCGAGGGGCAGCTCATTGCGCGCAATCATGACTTCCAGATGGAGAGCCGCCGCCTGCTTCACCAGATTGACTTCCGTTCTTCGTACGCGCGGCTCGGCGACGGCAGGCGCTACGAGCTCGAGAGCGCCTACTTCCCGACGATTGACGAGTCGGGCGAGGATGTCTACGAGCTGACCGCGAAGGAGCAGGAGATTATCGCGGACCTGCGCTCCTACTTCACGGAGAGCACCGTCCTGCACCGCCACGTCGACTACCTCTACCAGAAGGGCAATCTCTACACCTGCTGCAACGGCAATCTGCTGTTCCACGGCTGCGTGCCGCTCAATGAAGACGGCAGTTTCCGCACGATACGCTTCGAGGGCAAGGAGTACCGCGGCCGCAGCTGGTTCGACTTCTGCGAGCAGCGCGCGCGGGAGGCATGGCTGCACGGCACGCCGCGCGCCCTCGACTTCATGTACTTCCTCTGGTGCGGCAGGCTCTCGCCGACGTCTGGGCGCGAGTTCAAGACGTTTGAGCGCGCGCTGATTCCCGACGAGAGCACCTGGAAGGAGCCGTCTGACCCGTACTACCGCTACATCGACACAGTGAAATGCTGCGAGCATGTCCTGCAGGAATTCGGCCTCGACCCGAAGCGCGGCCACATCATCAACGGCCATGTGCCCGTCAAGGTCGAGAAGGGCGAGAGCCCCATCAAGGCGGGCGGCCGCGCCATCATCATCGACGGCGGCTTCTGCCGCGCCTACCACAAGAAGACGGGCATCTCCGGCTACACGCTCATCTCGAATTCGCGCGGCCTGCGCCTGCTCGAGCACCAGCGCATCGCCGACGTCCGCGAGGCGCTGCGCGCCAACCACGACATCGAGTCCGTCTCCGAGACAGTCGAACTGCAGTCGTGCCACAACACGGTCGGCGACACCGACCAGGGCCGAGCCATCCAGGACGAGATCACGGACCTCTACAATCTGCTGCTCGCCTACCAGAACGGCTTGTTGAAGCCCCAGAATTGATTTCCCCTGAAGAAAGGTGATTCCCATGAACTCTATACAGTCTCTCCCCGAGCCCGTGCGCCAGAAGTACGAGAAGCTGCGGGTCATCCTGCAGCAGCTCGGCAGTGTCGCCGTGGCCTTCTCGAGCGGCGTCGACTCGACCTTGCTCGTCAAGGTGGCGCACGATGTGCTCGGCAGCAAAGCGGTGGCGTTCACCGCGGCCTCTGACTTTGTGCCGCAGCGCGATGTCGACGACGCCCGGGCCTTCTGCGAGAAAGAGGGCATCGAGCACCATGCCGTGCCGTTCCCAATCCTCACGGTGCCGCATGTCCGCGAGAACCCCAAAGACCGCTGCTACTACTGCAAACACGCACTGTTCGCGCACATGAAGGAACTCGCGGCAGAGCATGGCCTCGCCTTTGTTGTCGACGGCTCGAACCTCGACGACGACGGCGACTACCGCCCGGGGCACAGGGCGCTTCGCGAGCTCGCCATCGTGAGCCCGCTGCACGAGGCAGGGCTCCGCAAGGCCGACATCCGCGCGCTCTCCAGGGCGCTCGGCCTGTCGACATGGGACAAGCCTTCTTTCGCCTGCCTGGCCTCGCGCTTCCCGTACGGGAAAGAGCTGACGCCAGAGGGTCTTACGCGCGTCAATCGCGCCGAGGAATTCCTCATGGCGAAGGGCTTCCGCCAGCTGCGCGTGCGCGCGCATGGCGAGGTGGCGCGCATCGAGCTCGTGCCAGAGGACATCCCGCGCTTCATGGAGAAGGGCCTGCGCGAGGAGACGGCCGCCTTCTTCCGGAGCATCGGCTTTGCCTACGCGGCGCTTGACCTGCTCGGCTACCGCACGGGCAGCCTCAATGAGGCACTGGCTGAGAAGCCATGAGATTTGCGCTCCTCGCGGTGATGATGTACTATAGAGGATGTACGATTGCATAGATGCATAGAATGGAGATTTTCTGGATGAAATCAGCAACGAAGATTTTATCAGGCCTGATAATCACGGCCCTCGTCCTGCCGGCAGCAGCGGGCACAGCCAGCGCCGCGACGTATCATTCCGATTCCGATACGAGCCTGGGCCTGCTCGACTACCTCGAGAACGAGCACCGCGCGGCGCGCGCCCAGAAGCCGAATCCCGAGAAAGACCAGCTCAAGGCCGATACGGAGGAGATGCGCAAGCACCTGCGCTACCCGATTGACCCGACGAAGGCCGCACCTGTCGCCTTCGAGGGCGATGACCTCATGTGGAACCAGGTGACGGGTGACTTCACGGCCAAGGGCAAGGTCAAGGTCACACAGCTCGACGAGCACCGCTTCGAGGGCGAGAACGTCGACGGCAACACGATTGAGGAGCGCATCCACATCCCGGGCAAGGGCCATATGCTGCAGTTCACGCCGGGCCAGGCTGAGGTCATGCTCGATGGCTTCGAGACGAACTACAACTACCGCACGCGCACGGGTTCGATGGAGAGCGCCAAGGGCAAAGTGGCCGAAAACTACATGACGGGCAAGAAGTTCGAGTTCTATCCCGACAAGATCGTCATCTACGACGGCACGAAGACGAAGTGCAGCGCCATCCACCCCGACTACAGCCTCTTCGCGCGCAAGATCGAGATCTACCCCGACGACAAGATGGTCCTGCACAACGTCAAGTTCAAGATCAAGGGCGCGACCTTCATGTCGAAGTCGCGCTACGAGGTCAACCTCAAGAAAGACACGACTGTCTCCGACTGGTTTCCGCGCGTCGGCTATGACAAGACGAACGGCCTCTGGATCCGCGAGAACCTCAAGCAGCCCATCGCCAAGAATGTCGATGCCAATGCCAAGATCGTCTACACGACAAAGAAGGACTGGCGCAATGAGTTCAACGTGGGCTGGGCCAACGCGGGCAACTACGCGCGCGTGACGCAGGGCTACTTCGACGACAGCGACGACAACTGGATCAAGAAGCAGCCGTCGCTGCTCGTCGGCCATACGGCGCGCATCGGCAATTCGCCGTTCCACTACAGCGTCAACGGCGAGTACGGCCGCTGGAAGCAGGGCGAGGTCAAGAGTAACCACAAGATGTACAATGTCGGCCTGAGCTACGACCCGATCCGCTTTGAAGGCTGGAAGCTCAACCTCAGCACGAGCTATGAGGTCACGCACGAGTCGTACAACGACGCGCACTACAACGGCTTCAACTACGACGCGACCTTGACGAAGGACTTCGACGACCGCTGGTCGGGCTACGGTGCCTACCGCTACCAGAAGAACAATACAGAGGTATCGCCGTTTGACTTCGACAACGACAGCTACTCGCGCAAAGTAGAGGCCGGCTTCAGCTACCGCATCGACGAGAACAACCGCGTGGCCTTTGGCTCGAAGTACGATGTGGACAATGCGACATGGCGGAAGTTCGACTACTACTGGTTCCACGACATGCACTGCTCGCAGCTCATCCTTCACTACGAAGGACGCGACAATACCTGGAAGGTCAAGTGGCGCTTCCTGCCGATGTGATGCGCTGGCAGTATGAGAAAGGATGAATGCGTTGCAGCAGGAATACCATGATGCCCTGTCTGGCATGCAGGGCAGGAACATCCTCGTCATCGGCGACATGGTCGCCGACATCTACCTCGACGGCCGCATCTCGCGCATCTCGCGCGAGGCACCCGTGCTCGTGCTCGAGCAGGCGGGCGAGAAGGTCGTCGCGGGCGGCGCGGCCAACGTCGTCAACAACATCGCGACGCTCGGCGGCACGGTCCACGCCGCAGGACTCGTCGGCAGAGATGAGAGCGCCGACGGGCTGCGCGCGATACTCGCTAAGAATGGCGCGGATGTCCGCGGCCTCATCTCTGACGAGTCGCGGCCGACCATCTCCAAGACGCGCATCATCGCGGGCGGCCGTGCGACGGTCAGCCAGCAGATCGTGCGCATCGACAAGGAGAGCAAGGAGCCGGTGCACCCTGTCATCGAGGCGGAACTGCGCGCCTACATCGAGTCCGTCCTGCCGACCGTCGAGGGCGTCGTCATCAGTGACTACGGCTCCGGCACCGTCACAGAGGGACTCCAGACCCTGCTCATCGACTACTGCCGAGCTAAGGGCATTCCGAGCATCGTCGACTCGCGCTACGCCGTCCGCCGCTTTTCTGGCATCGGCTACGTCAAGCAGAACGACGCTGAGCTAGCCGCGGCCGTGGGACGCGAGCTCGCGACGACCGAGGACATCATCAGAGCAGCCGAGGAGCTTCGCGAGGAGCTCCATGCCAAGGGCGTCCTCGTGACGCGCGGCGAGCTCGGCATGGTCCTCGTCGAGAACTGCGCCGTCCACGAGATCCCCGTCTCCGACAAGAGCGAGGTCTTCGACGTCTCCGGCGCCGGTGACACCTGTGTCGCGACCGTCATCCTGGCGCTGGCCGCCGGTGCAGAGCCGGCGCTCGCCGCGCGCCTCAGCAACATCGCGAGCGGCATCGCCGTGCGCAAGCTCGGCACGAGCACCGTCTCCGTGCGCGAGCTCGCCGAGGCCGTCGAGAAACAACATCCGGAATATCCGTCAAAGTGAGGGAATACCATGCTGATTGACCCAAATGATATCGAGAAGCTCTGCGAGATTCTCCATCGCGCCGGCGAGAAGATCGTCTTCACGAACGGCTGCTTCGACATCCTGCACGCCGGCCACGTGCGCTACCTGGAGAAGGCGCGCTCCTTTGGCGACTGCCTCGTGCTCGGCCTCAACACCGACGCGTCCGTACGCGGCAACAAGGGGCCCTCGCGCCCAATCAACAGCGAGCTCGACCGCGCCGAAGTCGTCGGCGCGCTCAAGTCCGTCGACTACGTCGTGCTGTTCGGCGAGAAGACGGCCGAGACAATCATCGCCAAGGTCCGTCCCGACGTCTACGTCAAGGGCGGTGACTACACGCTCGAGACGCTGCCCGAGGCCAAGATCGTCCAGAGCTACGGCGGCCGCGTCGAATTCATCCAGATGGTCGCCGGCCGCTCGACGACAAACGTCATCGAGAAGATAAAAAATATGGAGGGATGATTGCGCTGTGAAGAATATCCTGATCGTGAAGATGAGCTCCATCGGCGATGTCATCCACGCCCTGCCCGTGAGCTACGCCATCAAGGAGACGTACCCGGAAGCCCACCTGACCTGGGTCGTCGAGCCGCCGGCCTACGACATCGTCGCGATGGCTGCCTGCGTCGACGAGATTATCGTCTTTGAGAAGAAGAAATTCCGCAGCCTCGGCGGCTTCCTGCAGAACTTCGCGCCGCTGCGCAAGAAGATACAGGCGCGCGACTACGATGCCGTGCTCGACCTGCAGGGCCTCTTCAAGTCGGCGGCCGTCGCCGCGCTCGCCAAGGCCCCGAAGGGGCAGAAGTACGGCATGTGGAACATGCGCGAGGGCAGCAAATTCGTCTCGAAGCCCGTCATCGGGGCGCACTGCCACGATCACGTCATCGAGCGCTACCTCGACACGGCGCGCGCCATCGGCTGTGCGGTCAGGGAAGTCCGCCTGCCAATCCGCGTGCCCGAGCGCGAACAGCAGCTGACGCGCCAGATCGTCGCCAAGGCCGGTGCCAATATGAACAACGCCTATGTCGTGCTCGTCGTCGGCGCCAGCTGGCCGACAAAGTGCTGGCCGGACGGGCACTTTGCCGTGCTCGGCGACTGGCTCTACGACCACGGCATCATCCCCGTGCTCGTCGGCAGCGGTCCCGTCGAATCGCAGAAGGCTGCAGAGATCGCGGCCAAGATGGACATCCCGCCCATCGACCTCGTCGGCAAGCTGAACTTCAAGCAGCTCGCCTGCCTCTTCCAGCAGTCGGCCGCCGTCGTCGGCGGCGACACGGGCCCGACACATCTCGCCGTCGGCATCGGGGCCAGGACCGTCATGCTCATGGGCCCGACGTACCCGCGCCGCACCGGCCCGTACGGGCAGATGGACAACCTGCTCGTCGCCGACCGCGACTGCTGCGAGTGCATGAAGCGCGCCTGCCCGCTCGGCCACGACTGCCTCGCCGTCATCAAGCCCGAACAGGTCGAGGAGAAGCTCAAGGCCCTCGTGCCGGCGCTCGCTGCCGTCTCAATCTGAAGCCGAAGAAGTCAAGAACATCAAGAAGGAAATTTCCATGTACAAGAATATCCTCGTCATCAACACGATGCACATCGGCGACCTCATGCTCGTGACGTCGGCGCTGCGCACCCTGCGGACGAACTACCCGGAGGCGCACATTGCGCTCCTCACGGACAAGCCGCTCGGCGACCTCGTGCGCTGCAACGAGAACCTCGACGAGTGCATCCTGATCGACAAGCACGGCAAGGACAAGGGACTCCTCGCTCTCGTGCGCTTCATCCGGAAGATACGCGCGCGCCACTTCGATCTCGTCATCAACTTCCACCGCAACGAGCGCGCCTCCGCCATCGCCGCCTTTTCGGGCGGCAAGCGCATCGTCGGCTACTCGCAGCCCGGCTTCAAGCGCTTCTTCGACAAGGTCATGCCGAACTGTGCGATGGCCGACACGCCGCAGGAGCTCGTCAAGCACCAGGTACTCTGTCACCTCGACGTGCTCAAAGAGGCCGTCGGGGTCAAGACCATCGACGACCGCGGTCTCGAGATGATGCTGCCGCCGGAGGAGGAGGCAAAGGCCGCCGCGCTCTGGCAGCAGGAGTTCGCGCCCGGCGCCAAGGTCATCGCCTTCAACATCGGCGCGAGCTGGAAGACAAAGCGCTGGCTCGACAGCTACTTTGCCGCCTGTGCCGACCGCTTCATCCGCGAGGGCTATGACATCGCCTTCCTCGGCGGCCCGACCGACGTGACGCTCGTCGAGAAGTGCCGTGCTCAGATGGAGGAGAAGGAGCGCGTGCACGTCTTCACGGGCAAGATCAGCCTGACCGTACTCGCAGGACTCTTGCGGCGCTGCTCGCTCTTCCTCACGACGGACTCCGGCCCGATGCACGTCGGCGTCGCCATGAACGTGCCCATCGTCACGATGTTCGGCGCGAGCCCCGTGCCGACATTCTACCCGTACGACGGCAAAGACGTCCTCATCAAGACGCCCGAGCCGTGTCACCCCTGCGGCATTCACGAATGCCCGCGCCAGGGGAAGGATAATATGGCCTGCATGAAGAATATCCCAGTAGATGTCGTCATGAAGTACGCCGAAGAGCTGCTCGCAGCGCACGGCGGCGCACCGGCCTATGCGTGGCCGCCCCATCCCGGCGACTACAAGTGCCGCGTCATCGAACTATGAGATGTTTCGACTTTGAGCTAGGGATACATTGAGAGGTGTAAAATGGAAAACGAACAGCTTTATGATTTTGTCGCCCAGCGCACGGCGCGCTGCAAGATCCTCGTCGTCGGCGATGTCATGCTCGACAAGTACTACTACGGCGAGGTCACGCGCATCTCGCCCGAGGCCCCCGTGCCGATCACGCACGTGCTCGAGACGAAGGAGACCTTGGGCGGTGCGGCCAATGTCGCGCACAACCTCGCCCTGCTCGGCTGTGAGACGAGCATCGCGGGCTTCGTCGGCGAGGACTACCACTGCCAGAGCCTGCTCGACAAATTCACGGCCCGCGGCATCGACTACCACGGCCTCATCACGACCGACCGCCCGACGACGACGAAACTGCGCGTCATCGGCGGTCACCAGCAGATGATGCGCCTCGACTTCGAGGAGTCCGCGCCGATCACTGGCCCGTATGCCGACCGCTTCCTCCACTACATCAACCAGAAGCTCAACGAGAGCCTCGACTGCGTGATCATCTCCGACTACGGCAAGGGCTCCTGCACCGAGCAGAACTGCCAGAAGATCATCCAGGCCTGCCACGCCCACGGCGTCCCCGTCGTCGTCGACCCGAAGGGCACGAACTGGGCCAAGTATGCGCACGCCGACTACATCACGCCGAACCTCAAGGAGATCAATGCGGTGCTCCTTGAGCCCATCCGCAACGAGGACAAGGCCGTCGAGAAGGCCGCGCACTACGTCATGCGTAAGTTCAAGCTGCGCAACATCATCGTCACCCGCTCCGAAGAAGGCCTCTCGCTCGTGCGCGAGGAAGAAGTCGTCCACATCCCGACGAAAGCACAGGAAGTCTTCGACGTCTCCGGTGCCGGCGACACCGTCATCGCCGTCTTCGCCATGGCCCTAGCCGGCGGCCTCTCGCCGCGCGACGGCGCCTACATGGCCAACCTCGCCGCCAGCGTCGTCGTCGCCAAGCTCGGCACCTACGCCGTCAGCCGCGACGAACTCATGAAGGTGCTCAAGGGCGAATAAAGAGCAAACAGTCACTTAGTGAACTTATACAGGAGGAATCCACATGATTATCGTAACAGGTGGTGCCGGTTTCATCGGCAGCAACATCGTCAAAGAACTCAACCGCCGCGGCCGCACGGACATCCTGATCGTCGACGACCTCAAGGACGGCCAGAACTACAAGAACCTCCGCGGCCTGCAGTTCATCGACTACCAGTACAAGGACGACTTCCTTCAGAGCATCGAGGACGACGACTTCGACGGCACGGACATCGACGCCGTCTTCCACGAGGGCGCCTGCTCCGACACGATGGAGTACGACGTCAACTTCATGATGCGTACGAACTACGAGTACTCGAAGTCCCTGCTGCACTTCTGCCTGCAGCACCGCATCCCCTTCATGTACGCCTCGTCCGCCTCGACGTACGGCGGCGGCAAGAACGGATTCCGCGAGGGCGACGCGTGTGAGGACGCCCTGAACCCGTACGCCTTCTCGAAGCTCGCCTTCGACCGCTACGTGCGCCAGGTCATGCCAGAGGCCCACAGCCAGATCGTCGGCCTCAAGTACTTCAACGTCTACGGCCCGCAGGAGCACCACAAGGGCAAGATGGCCTCCATCTTCTACCAGCTCTACAACCAGATCAACGAGACGGGCAAGGCACACCTCTTCCGCGGCTGGGGCGAGATCGCCGGCAAGCCGGTCAAAGACGGCGAGCAGCGCCGCGACTTCGTCTATGTCAAGGACGTCGTGCGCGTCAACCTCTGGTTCTGGGAGAACCACGGCCCGTCCGGCATCTACAACTGCGGCACCGGCCACGCCCACAGCTACAACGAAGTAGCGCAGGCCGTCATCAAGGCCATGGGCAAAGGCGAGATTGCCTACCGCGACTTCCCGGAAGTCCTCAAGGGCAAGTACCAGAACTACACCGAATCCGACACGACGCATCTCCTCGCCGCCGGCTACGACCAGGGCTTCACCGACATGGACGAAGCCGTAAAAGAATACGTCGACTTCCTCAACCAGGGCGGTTATTTTGAGTATGGCAAATAAAAAGCCTTCTTCTCTGACAGTGTCTTCGGCACGTAAAGCCTTCTCCTTTGGGGAAGGTGGCAGCCGTAGGCCGACGGATGAGGGGCCCAAAAGGGCCGTATTCTTCGACCGTGACGGCACTCTCAATGTCGACATCCACTACCTGCACCGCCCCGAAGACTTCATCTGGATCCCCGGCGCCAAAGAAGCCATCCGCTACGTCAACGACCGCGGCTACCTCGCCATCCTCGTGACGAACCAGTCCGGCGTCGCCCGCGGCTACTATCCCGAGAGCGATGTCCGACGCGTCTACGACTGGATGAACCGCGAGCTCCAGGAAGCCGGCGCCCACCTCGACGCCCTCTACTACTGCCCGCATCACCCCGAGGCAAAGCTCCCCGCATACCGCAAAGCCTGCAGCTGCCGCAAGCCCGCCACCGGCCTCATCGACGCCGCCTGCGCCCGCTTCCACATCGACCGCACCAAGTCCTACTTCGTCGGCGACAGCGACAGCGACATGCTCTGCGCCAAGAACGCCGGCCTCAAAGGCTTGCGCTACGAGGGCGGGAGCCTGCTGGATTTGATACAGCAAAATATATAAGATATGAGACGCTTCGAAGCCCTGTCGAAAGACGGGGCTTTTTATTTGCACAATGGACTTGTTTAGAGTAAACTTATGATGAGAAGGATGACGAGGTCATCTTGTAGAATACATATAAGGAATGGAATGCATGCTGGACTATATAAGCTTAGGAAAGAAAATCTACAATACAGAGAATCCGCGCGAGGCCAGGCGCATGGTGGTCTTCGTCGGGCGTTGTCTGCTGAACATGGGGCGCATGAACCGCCTGCATCAGTTCTTCACGCGCGATGCGCTTCTTAGCAGACTGGCGGAGGAGTATCCCTTTGTCTACGAGCAGCCGACGCGTGCTTTCTTCTACAATAAGTCGACGTTTGACGAGCGTGCCAAGCTCGTCGAGCAGCACATGGATTACTTGGCAAAGCATCTCAAGGAAGATGTATTCTTGGGCCTTTATGAGAAGAAACACTATGTTCTTTGGGAAAGCCATGATGAAGGCGGTCATCTGCGCTTCGAGTTGTCGTATCATCCCGGCCAGCGCAAGGAAGGGCTCCTGTCCGTCGTGCTGCGCCTCGATGATGCGGACCTCTATCAGATGATGTTCTGGATCGCGCCCAACAAAGCGGGCGAGTGGGCGCTCTGGATCGGCGCCATGCAGGGGCCGAACATGGAGAATGCCAAGGACATCGTCAAGAAGGTCACAAAGCGCTGCCACGCCTACCGCACGAAGAACTTCATCCTGCACGCAACGCAGGAAGTGGCGAAAGCGCTCGGACTCAAACACATCTACGCGGTCACGAACTACGGTTACTACGCGAACAACCACATCCGCCGCGACCGCAAGCTCAAGACGAGCTTCAGCGACTTCTGGAAGGAGTCGGGCGGCCGTCCCTGTGCCGACCAGCGCTTCTACGAGCTGCCGATGACGGAATACCGCAAGACCATGGAAGAAGTCCCCACGCGCAAGCGCGCCAACTACCGCAAGCGCTACGCCCTGCTCGATGAAGTTGACGCATCGATTGCTGAGAAGGTCCGTGCACTGTTGAAATGACGAGAGAATGAGGAAATTATGAGCTCACTGGCAATTTTGATTCTGACGCACAATGAAGAAGAGAATATCGTCCCGGTGGTGGAAAATGCCAAGAAATGCACGAATGAGGTCATCATCATCGACTCAGGCAGCACCGACCAGACCGTTGCCTTGGCAAAGGAACACGGCGCGAAGGTCAGCTTCCGTGCCTGGACGGATGACTTCTCCGCCCAGCGCAATTTTGCGCTGGAACAGACAAAAGCCGACTGGGTGCTCTACCTCGATGCCGATGAACGGCTCAACGATGAACTCATACATGAGATCCAGCGCATCGTATCATCCGGAAAGATGGGTGAGCAGTATGCCATCATGCGGAAATCCGTCGCCTTTGGCGTGACGTTCAGCTATGGCGTGCTCTATCCCGATCACGTCCTGCGCATGTTCCCGAGGGAAAGCGTCACATGGGTCAACAAAGTCCATGAACGCCCCGAGTGTCAGCTTCCTGCAAAGCGCCTGCCCGGCTATATCGAACACCATACTTATGAGGACTGGCATGAGTGGGAAGAGAAGCTCTGTCTGTATACGACCATCTGGGCAGAAGATGCCTACAAGAGAGGCAAACGCATATCCATGGCGAGTATTTTTATGCACAGCCTAGGCGGCTTCTTTAAGATGTTCGTCGTGCGCCGCGGCTTCCTGGATGGCTGGCTCGGGTCGTACCTGTGTTGTACCCATTTTTTCTATACCATGCTCAAGTATCTGAAGCTCCATGAGCTGCAGCGGAAAGGAGACTGAATATGCGCGTTGCGATTCTAGAGTCCATCGTCATGCCCGCAGGTCATGAAGTCGAATTTGACCGCATCCTGGTGGAAGAGCTCAAGAAGCAGGGGCATGAGCCTGTCTTCTTTGTGCCAGAGCATTTCCCATTCAAGCTGGATTATCACTGCGATGTTGAGTACCTGGATGGCGGCGAAGTCGTTACGTATGCTGGCGCAGGGAAATTCAAGAAGATTTTTTTGTCATTGATTCGAGAGCGCCGCCGCGTTGCGTGGTTTAATTCTGCATATGAGAAAGCGTGTGCGCATCATTGTGATGCGATTATCATCCCGACGGGGACGTGGCGCTATATCAGGACTATCCTGCGCAGCAAGCTCAAGGCGTCACCCGTTCCGGTCTATATCATCTTCCATGGTATCAATCCTCACGAACAGCCAAAGTTTGAGAAACAAGCTCGTAAGGTGGAATCGTATCAGAATATCCATCTCAAGGTCATTACTTTGAGAGATGATTTTAAGAATAGTGGCTTTCATAATATTGATTTGATTGTTCCCCCCGTATTCAAACCATGGGAATTGCCCGTCAATAAATCATTGTCATTCAAACCACCAATAAAAATAGGATTTTTCGGTCAATTCCGCAAAGAAAAAAATCTTGGCTTTTTCCTTAAAGCATTCACCAGAGCAAATTTTTCAGTCCCCGTTGAATTGGTTGTGCAGGGAGCAACTGCAAAACCAGAAGATGGGGAATTATTTGAACAGTTTGCGCAGGAGTATAAGAACTACAAGAATATCACATTCTTGCATAAGAACCTCATCGGTGTAGAGTGGCAAAAAGCCCTTTTGGGCGTTGATGCCATCATGATGCCCTATGCAGCCGAGCGATATCGTTACCATTGGGGGGCAATGCTCTTTACGGCTATCGGGTTCTATAAACCTGTGCTGGCATCTCCTGAACTCAATCCAGAAGTCTTGCAGCAATTCAAGATCGGTCAGGCAATTGATTTGAGCTCGGTAGAAGCATTTTCCCATCAGTTAGAAAGGTTCATTGATGATTTAGTGCATCATACAGAAGAATATCAATATGGACTAGATCAAGCCAATGTTGTATATGGGCAGGATAAGCTGATAAAGAGTATATTGAAGGCAGTTTGAGAGTCAAGAGGGATTACGATATGAATATATTGTTGGCTAATTTGACTAAGATGGTTGGTGATAGCGGTGGTATGGCAAAAGTTACATGTGAGTTTGCACATGAGATGAAAAAACGAGGCCATCAAGTCGCATTAGTATACAGTGATGTCCGTACTGGCTCGTTTTACTATCCTTGGGATCAAGATATACCGGCTTATGACATCCGCCATTATAAAGGACAGACCATTACCTATCCATGGTATCTTAAGCTGAAGCGCGAGTTTTATCGTACTTTTGATAAGCAAAAAGCAAGAACAGTCAACGATGATTTCGCTGCGTCATTTCTGCTGAATAATTTACAAGATGTATTAGATACAGTTAAACCGGATGTCATTGTATCATTTCAGCCTGCCGCCAGTAAGATGCTGTTATGTGATTTAAAGACAGAAATTCCAGTTGTTACGATGAGTCATGGAGATCCGGAGGATTATTTCCATACCTATCCTAAAGAGCAGATTCCTGCATTGGAAAAGAGTGTTGTTTGTCAAGTCCTCTTGCCTTCTTTTGAACGTCATTTGAAGAGACATCTGCCAAATGTTAAAACCGTTGTCATAGGGAATGCTATTCCCCAATATGATGTACCTGCTGATTTAGGTGCTCAAAAAGATATATATAAAATCATATTCTTAGGAAGATTATCAAAAAATCATAAAAGGCCGCATCTTCTCATCGAGGCATTTACAGGATTAGCAGAGCGTTTCCCAGAGTGGATTGTAGAGATATGGGGCGCAGAGGATGGCAAGGCCTATTATAAAGAACTGCAACTTTTGATTCGAAAAAACAAATTGGAAAACCGTGTATTCCTGAAAGGGGCAACAAGTCATGTTGAGGAAGTATTAAGACAGGGAGATATATTTGCTTTTCCTAGTGCATATGAAGGATTTGGTATGGCTTTAGGAGAAGCTATGAGTATGGGGCTTCCTAGCGTAGCTTATTGTACTTGTTCAGCTGCTAATGAACTAATAAAAAATAACAAAAATGGATTTTTGTGTGAGGAGGGTATAGTGCCTTTTCAAAAAAGTATAGAATTATTGATGGCGAATCGTATATTACGAAAAACGATGGGGACGAACGCAAGGTATCTAATGCAAAAATATGACCCTCAACATATTTGGAATTCTTGGAATGAATTACTTAATAATATTATCTCATATCACAGATGATAAGCTTTATACGTTTTACTCATGATAATGCTATATTATTAAAATAAAACTATGGAGGGAACCTGATGTATAATCGTATAATTATGAGTCGCTTTGGCGGCTTAGGTGATATGGTAATGCTAACACCTTTGCTGAGAGGAATTAAGGAACTATACCCCGAGATTACTTTGACAGTAGTAGGGAATAATAATGCAAAAGAATTGATGGATGCATGTCCTTTTGTGGATGAGTATTTTACTTATGATAAAAGCTTAAAAGATACTTTGTTTTTGATAAGAAAATTGTGGAAGTCAGATGCAGTATACTTAATGGATACACTTTATAGAATATCAACAGTATATGCAATGGCTCGTATAAAAATACGAGTAGGCTTACCGCATAAAAGGAAAAAATTCTTAACGAGATGCCTATCTGTAGAGCCATGGATGAATTATGCTTATGAGCCAGTTGTATACGCGTATTTTTTAAAACAAGGTTTAGGCATAGATATTACGAAGTTGCCTTCTTGGGATAAATTATACTTTCCAAAAGCTTCAGAGGATGAACAAGATCGTGTAAAACTATTACTGGGAGATTTTCTGGATAGAGGATATATTGTATGTAGCCTTAATACAGGCGGTTATGCAAAAGACTGGCCTTTACCTTATTGGGCGGATTTGTTTCTGAAATTGGATAAATTAAGATGCCGTATAGTGATTATAGGAGCAGAAAATAGAACTTCAAGAAATATTGTATTCCCAGATAATGTTCTGGATTTAAGAGGGAAGACGAATTTACTAGAAACAGGATTTATTATAGAAAAAGCAGATTTATTGATAAATGGATGTAGTTTTCCTGTTCATGTAGCTAATGCTATGGATACACCTGTTATAGGTTTATATGGATCACAACCTGATTATAGAGGAAGGCCTCAAAGGATATATGCGAGCCTCTGCTCATCAAAAGAATGTGCACCCTGTGATACATTATTCAATAGTCCGGGTTGGTGTACGCATCCTACTTGCATGGAAAGTATAACTTCGGATATGGTTTTTGATACGGTAAAAAAGTTTTATCAAGATGGGAAACCTTTAGGAGAATATATTCTATTTAAAGGGAGAGAGGATTAACTTATATGGAGAATTTAAGACAAAAATATGATATAAGTTATCATGATTTTTTATTAGCAAGTGCTACCAGAAGATTGAGAGGATGTAATAAATGTCCTAGTTGGCTCTATTCGTATTCATTAAAAAGGTATGGATTTAAAGACAATCTTGCTAGATATTATTTTGAAAGATATTCAGGAGTTCCCATTGGTAAATATACTTGGGGATATCGGTATGTTGATGATATTATTCTGAAATCTGTGGGAGCATTTTCGTCCATCGCAATAGATCAATTAATTGTTCCTAATGGACACAGAATGGATTATGTTAGTACTTGGAATAGTGAAATAACATATCCAGATATGCCACCTATACGACATAGTTTAGAAATAGGAAATGATGTCTGGATAGGTGCTCGATGCATTTTATTTAATAACGTTAAGATAGGTGACGGCGCTGTCGTCGGAGCAGGGAGTATCATTACTAAAGATGTTCCACCGTATGCGGTAGTAGTTGGTGCTAATAAAATTATAAAATATCGTTTTTCAAAAGATGTAATCGATAAGTTATTAAAAATAAAATGGTGGAATTGGGAAGATGATAAAATCCGCGAAAGTTTTCAACTGTTTGCTAATCCGAACCGTTTTTTAGAAAAATACTTTCAGGGGTAATATTATAAATGCGAAAAAGAATAGGGCTTATATTATTCGGCACGTCGGACCTTTCAGTCATAGCATATAAGGATGCAGGAATGTTTTTATATGAATTAGCTAAAAATAATGGTTGGAGTGCGAAGTATCTCTTTTTTAAAACTCAATATGAGAATCCAATATGGCCTAATTCATTTCTTGAGTATGTGAAGCCTATTTGTATAGGGGAAACTTCTGATTATAAAGCACAAGTAAACATGGCTTCCTGTTATATAAGAAAACATGCATCAGATTTCGAAGTAATGATGTTCTTTAATTATGGGAGTACTATATGGAGATTAGCTCGGTTATGCAAGTTGTATAATCCGTCTCTTGTAGTATATGATAAATTAGATATGGGACATGGTGGGTATTCGCATTTTCAAAATGATAAGTTTTTTAGATTTATCAAAAACTACTTTGAGAAGGTAAAAAGTAGATATGTAGATTGGTTTACTGTTGAAACAGAAAGCTATTTTAACTCATTAAGAGATAATATAGTTTTTCAAAATCGTATAGGATATTTGCCTAATGGAGTTTCTCTGATGGATATAGACCAGAAAGCGATTTCTAGTGTTAACAAAGAGAATATTCTAATCACTGTAGGGAGATTAGGTTCATATGCTAAAAATAGTGAGTTATTAATTGATAGCATTGAAAAATTGCCTCTAGACGTGTTACAATCTTGGAAATTTTATTTTGTAGGACCATATACAGATGCTTTCTATCAATATGTTAAAAATAAAAAGAAAGATTTCCCACAATTAGAAAATCAACTGACATTAACAGGTGATATTCGCAATCGAAATGATTTATATGCGTTATATGCAAAGGCTAAGATTATATGTATGACTAGTCGAACTGAGAGTGTATGTATTTCAGTTATTGAAGCGATGTATTTTTCTGTATATCCAATTATTACCTATTATAGCGATTTCGCCATAGATGCTACTAATAACTGTACATGTGGTAGGATTATATCAAATGACGCCAATGAAATTGACAACGTCTTACTTGAGGAGATGACTGATTCTTCTCTGGGAGAAAAGGGTGAAAAAGCAAAATTATATGCGCAAGAACACTTTTCTTATAAAATTCTATCTAGTGTAGAGCCTCTTCCATATATATAACAATCAATCACTTGCTCAAATCTGGG